>MKWU01000967.1_pt1 | contig 52685 bp, 61 predicted proteins | sample 809101 | NCBI WGS metagenome assembly MKWU01 (sample SAMN05860141, study PRJNA318959) | sponge metagenome | host: Aplysina aerophoba | place: Slovenia: Piran, Adriatic Sea, Gulf of Piran | collected 2013-05-07 | reverse complement strand
CACTGTCCCTGTTCATCGGCGCAACGCCCACTAGCGCGCTTATCTGCCGCGCATTCAGCTTACCCAACTCAGGCAACTCACTCACAAGCGTTACGCATGACACAGTCCCTATACCTGGAACTCCTCTGAGCCGCTCGACTTTCTCACGCCACAGCGGACTCTCCTTTATCGCTGTCTCTATGTCGCCATCTATGTCCGAAAGCTCTTGCTTCAGGAACTCTATGTGCCTGACGATGCGCTCTCTGACCAGCCGCCGCGCCCGCATCAGACGGTTGCGTTCCGATACTATCATCTCCACGACTTGCCGCCGGCGAGCCACAAGCGCCTTGAGCCTGCTCGCCTGCTCGTCTGCCAGCGCGCGCGGCTCAGGACGCACCGCCGCGCCAAAGCGCGCTATCACTTCGGCGTCTATCGTGTCCGTTTTGGCAAGTTTGCCCATTGAGCGCGCGAAGTCCCTTATCTGACGCGGGTTCATCACCACTGTGGGCAACTCGAGCGCGCACTCCGCGGCAAGCGCAACTTCAAGACCACCCGTGGACTCCATCACCACCAGGCTCGCTTCCGCTTCCTTAGCAAGCTCGACCACCTCGCCTATGCCCAAAACATCGTTTGCGAACCGCTTGGCTATGCCTTCGGGCAGAATGTGGATGTCCAGAAACTTGCCGCTAATGTCGATACCGATTACTATATCCGTGCTCATAGTGTCCCTCTCTTGCAGGTACGGGTTTGGTTGACCCTGGCAACTGTTCGGGCTTTGATGAGCTCGGGTGCGGCGGCGAATGCTAAAATGCGGTCTCGTCTGGACCAAGATTCTTACGGCCTGCCGCACCCCTCAACTCTTGCACTCTATCACTTTCCCATCACACAAGATTCTTCACTCCGCTGCGCTGCGTTCAGAATGACAGGGGGTGGAGGGCTGCGTTCCTGAATGACAATAGGCTGGGACGGTGTTCAGGGTGAAGTGAATCCATATTTTGTTTTAGCCTAGTTTGGGGCGCTGGTGAGGAGGAAGCCGCCATCAACGGGGAGGGTTACGCCGGTGATGAAGCGGGCGTCGTCGCTGGCGAGGAAGAGGGCGGCGTTGCCGATGTCCCAGCTTTGGCCTTCTACGGGGAGGGGCGTGGAGGACTGACGCATTTCGCGGGAGGCGGATGAGGCGGATTCGAGGCGGGGCGTCCACATTAGGCCGGGCATGATGCAGTTGGCGCGGATGTTGTCGGCGGCGTGGTCGAGGGCGAGCGCACGGGTGAGGCCGACTACGGCGGACTTGTTGACGGTGTACTGGGCGGAGGATCTGCCGGGCTTGGGTCGGAGGGCGGTTACGGATGAGACGTTGATGATGGAGCCGCTGCCGGCGTTCTTCATGTGGGGAACGGCGTAGCGGCACATGTTGACCATGCTCATGAGGTTGACGGATGCGCTGCGATACCAGTCCTCGTCGGTGGCTTCGACGACGCTGCCGCCGCCACCACCGCCGCCGACGTTGTTGTGCAGGATGTGGACTGCGCCGTAGCGTTCGACTGCCGCTGCAACTACATTGTGGCAGTCGTCGGGGTTGGTTACATCGGCGGTCGCGGTGGATGCCTCGCCGCCTTCTTCGGTGATTATCTGCGCCGTTGCCTCTGCCCATTCGCTGACGGCGTCAACGAGGAGGACCTTTGCGCCTTCACGGGCGAAGAGGATGGCTGCCGCCGCGCCGTTGCCGACGCCACTGCCGCCGTAAGTGCCCGCGCCGCTGACAATGGCTACTTTGCCGGTGAGTCTCATTTGGTGCCTCCGATACTTTGCACTGACAGAGATGTGAAGGCTATGCCTGTCACCGTGGAATGTCTTGTATTCTGCAACACTGGATTCCTGCCTCCGCAGGAATGACGAATTGGTGGAGTGGGGACTATTGAGCTTCGTCGAGGATGTGGAGGTACATGAAGGCTCCGGTGAAGGTGGTGGTTTCTTCGCAGTGGCCGCCGACCATCTCGCCGGAGGGGCGTGCGGCTGCGAGGTGGATGTGGACGCGGATGCCTGAGTCGGAGTCGGGCAGAGGCTGGATGTAGCCTTCTGCGCTGACTAGCTCGAGGTTTTCGTCCACGGTTGTGCGCTCGAACTCGGGGTTGCCGTCGTCGTAGCGGCAGAGGTTTCGCAGGTTGAGGTGGCGCAGGCTGCCGATGCAGGATGTGATGGCGGCTTCGCGGATGCCGTTGGCGAGTGCGAACTGCTCAAGGCCGGCGACGAGGGACTCGCCGGGGCCGAAGCGGAGGTATGTCATGCGGGTTGTGTCGATTTGCCAGGACTGGGTTGTTTGGGTTGTCATGTGGGGATCCTTTCGGTGACATAAACCAGATGCTGAGTTAAAGTGAAATTACACGGACGGACTGATGCACTCTTCATTGGACCGGAGTTATAGTAGAAAAGGACGAGCGACCCGCAAAGGTCGCAACTATCTATCAAACGAGCAAGATAAGCAAGTATTGGAGTTACACGCAATGAAGGTAACCTACGATACTTATACTGATACGCTTCGCATTATACTCACCGACTCCGCCATTGACGAGAGCGACGAAGATAAGCCTGGCGTCGTGCTCGACTATGACAAGGATGGCAATGTTGTGGGAATGGAGATACTGGACGCATCAAAGAGGATGGAGATTCCGGACTCAGTCGAGTATGCAGTGGTTGGGTAACGCGTCGCCATTCTCATCACCCAGATTCTAACCTTCCCCATTGATTGGGGAATGGGTTTTGTGCCGGCGGTCAGAGTTCAATGCGGCAGACGCGGGCGCTGGGGTCGCAGCAGAACCAGAGGGCGCCTTGGTGCATTGTGAGGCCGTGGAGTTCGGGTTCTGGGACGTGGATTTCGTCGTGGATTTCGCCGGTGTCGGGGTCGAGGCGGTGGATTTTCTGCATTGCGCGGTCAGCACACCACATTGTTTCGCCGTCCCAAGCTATGCCGTGCGGGGCTGCGCCGGGTGTGGGGATGGAGTGGCGGACTTCAAGTGTCTCTGAATCAAGAAGGTACAGGCGCAGGGCGGGCTTGATGGCTACCCACATGGTATCGCCGAGCCATTCCATGCCGTGCGGGCGGTTGTATGAGGGGCCCTTGTCGCGTGGGTCGTGGAGGCCGGTGCCGGGAGGTTCGCAGTATTCGACGGTCGTGCCGTCAAGGTTGAGCTTGTAGAGGCGGGAGTTGTGCGTGGAGGCGACCCAGACCTGATCGGGAGTGCAGGTGATGCCGCTGGAGCGATAGGTCTCGGTGGGAACGTCGAGCATTGCCTCGCCGGTCTCGTAGTCGAGCTTCTGCAGGCGGGCTTCGTCGTCAGCGGAGATTACCCATAGGCCGTCGTCGGCAGCCTGCAGACCGTTGGGACGGGTGCAGGGGGTGAGCCACATGTCTTCGATCTTCGGCATTGGGGCGCTCCTTGGGTGCGGGGTGTGGGTGTGATTCTAACATGTAAGCAATAGATCAGAGTTGAGAATTTACAGGACATGCGGTGGTTCTCATTGGACGAGGAGTGTTAGAAGGGATTGACGACGGTGACGCCCTCGTAAGACTGCCCGGCATTGAGGTCCTCAGTCAGAATCTGAGTGCATTCCGCTCTGTGGGCGGCGGCGACTATCAGGGCATCCCAGTACGCGATGCCATGCTGCCTGTGTATTTCGATGGCGTGGCGAACCATTCGGAAATCCAAGTCTATAACCGGCAAGATGCTGAGTAAATCCAGCACTTGCTCGGCTTCCTCCGCAGATAGCGGATTGGGGATGCGCTTAGTCACCACGGTAAAGAATTCGCCAATAACCTGCACAGATAGGACCGCGGTTTCGCCTTCAATGCCTTGCTTTAGTATCTCTCGCGCTCGCGCTTGCTTAACTGGTTCGTCAATGTCGTAGGCATAGACAAGGATGTTGGTGTCTATGAAAGATCTATCGGGCATGGAGGTCTTCCCGAGTCCAGTCACGCTGTCCCATACCCCGACTTAACCTTGCAAAGGAGTCTTCAAGGAGGCGGATGCGCTCGCGTCTCTCTGCCGCGTCGCTGTCTGCCAGCCAAGTTAGATAATCCCTGACCATTGCCGTGAGAGTGGTGTCCTTGTCGATGGCGATCTTGCGGACTTTCTTAACTATATCCTCATCAATGTTGAGTGTAATATTCATTTATTGTCCCTCCGCCCGCTCTTACCTAAACTTATTACATTTTACACATAATAAGGCTACATACAAAGGCTATCTACTTTCGGACTTCTGCATCAGGTGATTTCTGTCATATCTTGCGTGAGAATAGGCTGTCACATACTGTTACTAAATGGACAGTGTATGCTGGATTTGTTAAACTGAAAGCTACCACGAGTACGGTATTGGGCGGTTAGCTCAGTTGGCAAGAGCGCTACGTTGACATCGTAGAGGTCATAAGTTCAAGTCTTATACCGCCCACCATTTCCACCTGAGATTTCATCCGAGATTCCGCACGAATTACAGCCTTGAACCATAAGCGAGCCGCTGGCATCCAATTGGATGAACGGCGATACAAGAGGAGGCACGATGCGAGAACAGCCTAGTGATAAGTCGATGAACCGAATGCGCAACTTCGTGGAGAAGTATTGCCAGAAGTCGGGCACTTTCACGCATCCGGGAGAGGGCGTGACGGAGGCGGTGGTCCTAGGACTTGCGGAGAATGTGGACACTATCGGCAGGCCTCTGTGTCCTTGCCGCTTCTATCCGGACAAGGAAGAAGAGAAGAAGTATCGCACCTGGATGTGCGCGTGCGACGACATGCAGATTTACAAGTATTGTCACTGCCTGCTGTTCGTTACCGAGGATGGGCTGCCGATCACGGAGTACCTACCTGAAGGGCACGAGGGGCGAGAGATGTACGGCGAGGTCAAGGACCCGACGCCGGACAAGGGACGGCCGCTGCGCCACAAGGCGGAGGAACGCGAGATCGAGCGCAGGGAGCGACCGAGTTAGTCGGTCAGTATTTCAGTTAGTCAGTGGTTCAGTTTAAGAAAGAGACAGATTTGGAGGAACAGGTTTAGATGTCGAAGCCATTCGCGGTTACAGATGGTAGTTTTGATCAGGATGTGTTGAACTCGGATGTCCCGGTTGTCGTGGACTTCTGGGCGGAATGGTGCGGGCCGTGCAAGGCGATCGCACCAGTGGTTGACGAGCTGGCGGCGGAGTATGAAGGCAAGGTGAAGTTTGCCAAGCTGGATGTGGACACCAACCCGAAGACGGCAATCAACTATGGCATTCGCGGAATACCGGCGCTGCTGATATTCGATGACGGCAAGGTCGCGGGGCAGATTGTGGGCGCGCTGCCGAAGCAGAGCATCCAGAAGAGCATCGAGCAGGCGATAAGCTAAGTTACAGCACGATAAGACTGACGCCGCCCGCGGTTCAGGCTGCCGGGCGGCGTTTTTCGTAGCCTAATGGGGCGATAGGAAGCCTAGTTCCAGGGATGAGCACATTACTCACTTCACCCTCATTCCCTGCCTACGCAGGGGCAGGCTCTAATCTTTGATCATCAAGGGGGGCGACCAACAGCAGTTGCGCCGATTCTTGCTAGTTTAGGGCTGGGCATAATTGCCGTTCATCTTATCCCCACCCCCACAGGGGGCAGATCAGAGCCTGTCATGAGCTTGCCGAAGGGAAGAGGGATATAATGAATTATGCCCAGCACCAATAAACTATGGTCGCAGTGTAAGGCGTTCGGTGATTAACCGATTCATGCTGACACCTGCCTCGGCGGCGTCCATTGCCAAGGCGCGGTGGGTCTCCGGAGGAATGCGCAGAGTAATCGTTCCACTGTAGTGGCGTATGGACAAGGGTTCCGGGACTGGGATGCCCTCTTCCCGATTGAGTTGTACGGCGTGGGCCACCACATTTCGAATCCCTGCCAGAGCCTTTTCCGGCGTATCGTCCAAGTGACTGAGTAGGCCGAACTCGGCGCACAGCGCGACGTATTCATCGTCCTCATCTGACCAAAATACTCGGTAAGTGTAGCGATCAATTAATTCAGCCATGCATTTCCTCCAGTTTGTCGATTGCCTTGAGCGCCTGACGGACCTGATAAGGTTTGGCCGTGCCCCGGACGGGCTGGATATTCACCAACGGCCTTCCCTGCCAGGGCATCCTATAAAAGAGGTGGCTGCCTCTCTGCCTCGGCTCCCCGAAGTAGTGGTTACAGACTCTTCTGAGATCATCGAACCGTACGTTCCGAGGGTTTCGGCGCATATTGGTGATGGTTCTGTCCATACATCCATGATGGCGTTAATGACATCATTTGTCAAAGATGACACTGGCAGGTAGAGTTGGGTGTAATTCCGTCGATCTTATCCCTGCCCTCTCTAGGAGCAGGGCAGAGCCTGTGCTGAACTAGCCGAAGAGAAGGGGGGATGTCTCGAATTATGCCCAGCCCCAGCTAGGTTCAAAAAGGTTGACCTGTGGGCGTATTCAGGCTAACATCAATAGACAGCCGTTCAACAGTATCGTGCTTTCGAAATCGTGCTTTCAGGGGCACAAGGCTGTTGTCCGGTTTTCGTTTTCAATGCGGCCCCGTGGTGTAGCGGTTTAACATACTGGCCTGTCAAGCCAGAGATCGCCGGTTCAAATCCGGTCGGGGTCGCCACCTCTTCCCTACTCTATCGCGTAATCAGTGCATTATGGCGTCTCTGACGGGACGGTATGCCGAGGATGCGGTGGCTCCGGGATTTATCCCGAATTTGTCCAGATTTGACCGCAGAGATACCAGAAGTGAAATCACAATCAGGAAGTGTGCCGTGCTAGACGAACAGCTTCAGGTCAATCGAACGAACTGGAACGAGCGGACGCCTGTTCATGCGGCGTCCGAGTCTTACGATGTGGAGGGGTTCAAGGCGGGGCGGAATACGCTTCATGATGTGGAGCTGCGGGAGGTGGGCGATGTGTCGGGAAAGACGCTGCTGCACCTGCAGTGCCATTTCGGGCTGGACACGATGTCGTGGGCACGGCTGGGTGCGAAGGCGACGGGCGTGGATTTTGCGGATGCGGCGATTGAGCTTGCGCGGTCGCTGAACAGTGAGCTGGACCTTGGCGTTCGGTTTATATGCTCCAATGTTTATGACCTGCCGGATGTGCTGGATGAGCAGTTCGACATCGTGTTCACATCGATCGGGGTGCTGTGCTGGCTTCCGGACCTGGACGGGTGGGCGGCGGTGGTGGCGAATCACCTCAAGCCCGGCGGCATGTTCTACATTGTCGATGGGCATCCGGTGCTGAGTGTGTTCGAGGAGACGGATGCGGGGGAAGTTCGCCCGATGTATCCGTACTTCCACCACGAGTTCCTGTGGGAGGGCGGCGAACCGAGCTACGCCGGTTCCGAGATCATTGAGAGTCCCGTGTACGAGTGGAACCACAGTCTTGGCGAGATAGTTACTGCACTGATCGGCTCAGGGTTGCGAATAGAGTACCTGCACGAGTTCCCGTTCAGCAGCTACCGCGCGCTTCCTTCGATGCAGAAGGGCGATGACGGGTTGTGGCGGTTTCCGGAGGGTAATGACTCTTTCCCGCAGTTGTTCTCGATAAGGGCGACGAAGTGACGATGCTGTAACTGGGCTAACAGGATAGACAGCCCTTCGGCAAGCTCAGGACAGGGAAAGGGAGGACAGGTTGTCCGTAACCAGAGAGTACGCTGCTAAGGCGGTCGCGGCTGCGCTGTCGGCGGAGGCGTGCTGCGAGCCAGCGGATTTTCGCTCGGGGGGTGTGCGTGTCTTTGAGTTGACGACTGAGCGTGCCGGGAATCCACTGGCGAGGCGATTTTCGGTGCTCGAGCATAGCCTGTCTGTGGTCAGTATGGGATCAGGCGTTGTAGTGGGTGCAACTTCGGGATTGATTGGCTGGGTGGCGGAACTGTTCGGTAATGTGGGGGATGCTGACGAGGCGTTCAGCCTGGGTGTGCTCAACGAGGCTTCGAGGAGGATGGAAGGGCGTTCGCTGCGGCTAAACGGGCCTTATGCGTACAATGTTACTTCTGAAGAGGACTGGGTGAATCGGAGGGCGCCGAGCGGGTATGCGGTCGAGGTCGGAGGTGGAGAGTTGCTGGCGGGGCTGGAGCATGCGGACTGGCCGAACGCGGTAGCGCCGAGGCGGATGGCACAGGGCCGGCGCGAGGCGGTCGTGGCGGTAGCGGTGCGCGGTGGCGCCGTTGTGGGAGTGGCTACCGCAACTACGGATTCGGATACGCTGTGGCAGATTGGGATTGATGTGCATTCAGAGCATCGGGGGCTGGGTTTAGGCGCTGCGTTGACCTCGCAGGTGGCGCGGGGCGTGCTGGACGAGGGGCGCGTGCCATATTATGGATCGAGCATCAACAATATCGTGTCGCGGCGCACGGCACAGGCGGTGGGGTTCTATCCCTCCTGGGTTTCGGTGTTTACGACGGCTGGGTAGCTGGGGGAGAGTCGTAGTCATGAAAGGCGCAGTATGTGAGGTGGTGTGATGAGGGGATTGTGGATAGCGGTTGTGATGACAGTGGCGATGGTGTTGATAGCCGCGTGCGTGCCGTTGCCTGCGGATGTGCCGTGTGCTGAGGGGAGCGAGCGGTATGACGAGTACCGGCTGTTCTTCGGGCGGAATATCGGCAATGCGGAGGGTGTGAGCGACGAGGACTGGCGCGGGTTCCTGGCGGATACTGTTACGCCGCGCTTCCCGGACGGGCTGTCGGTGTTCGATGCGGCGGGGCAGTGGCGGGACTCGCAGGGGAGCGTCGTGCGGGAGCGGTCGAAGATGGTGCTGATTCTGGCTGAGCCGGACTCGGATGCGTTAACGCGGCTGGATGAGATTGCGGATGAGTACAAGCGGCGGTTCAGCCAGGAGTCTGTGCTGCGGGTGGTGGATTCGGCTTGCGTGGCGTTTTAGGTGAGCTGTGCGCTCCAAATTAAACGGGCTGGTAGCGCTCTACCGATATTTCGTCTGCGCGTGCTCGCATCATGGAGGCGTCGTGCCATGCCTGCATTCGCAGCAGTGTTTCCATGCTGATTCCGAATGCCTTCTCCATTCTCAATGCCATCTCCGGAGACAATGCCGCTTTGCAATGCAGCAGGTCGGAGAGCGTAGCGCGCCGGACTCCGAGAATCTCCGCAGCCTTGGATACCGTCAGGCCCAATTCTTCGATAATTTCCTCGCGGATAAATTCTCCCGGGTGAGACGGGGTCATGTTAACTTTGATGCCGTTGGCAGCCATTAGTGATAGTCCTCCAGGTCCAATCTTTCGATATAGCCATCCTGCTCCGCAAATGTGATGCGCCAGTTGCCAGATACGGAGACACTCCAATCGCCTTGTCTGTTCCCTGAGAGCTTGTGAACACGCCATCCGGGCGGTGCATCAGATTTGAAGCTGTCGATGTCTTCAGCCAAGACTAGCATTGTTAACACCCGGCGAACCCGGCGCGCAATTCCAGGGTCCAGAAAACGAGGATTGTCATCCTCTACCAGCATGCGCAATCCCCTGTGACGAATTGAGAGGATGATCATTATTGCAAGTGTACGGTGTTAGAGTACATGTGGCAACTTTAGTGAAAGCTAGAGCCAGAAGTACAGGCCGACTTCATTGAGGTGGCGGCGGCGGGCGCGGTAGACGGTGCTGAGGGTGGCGGATTCGGCTTGCGTGGCGTTTTAGGTGCGCAACACACCCTGGGGCTCATCTGCGAAGGGGTTGTAGATTGTCAGGCGGTTAATCTGCTGGCCGTGCTGCATATCTTCGCTGTATAGGCGAGTGCATCCGGCTTCCAAAGCGGCGGCGACTATCAGGGAGTCGTAGAAGCTGAAGCCGTATCGCTCGCGCAAGTCAAGGGCGCTCAGGTAGAGTGCCGGTGATGGGTCAACTCGCCACAATGGGGCTAAGGTTCCTTCGATCAACTGCCGGATCTGTTCCCTCGTTATGTCGAATTTCCGTAGGACAGCGTTTAATGTCTCTTGTACGACTTGAAAACTGATGCAGCCACTTTTGTCCGCTACTTTTTGATTCACTAACCGCACGGCAAGTTCGCGCTTACCCAAATCCGTTGGGTCAAACATATAGACAAATACATTGCTGTCGATGAAGTCATCTGGGGAGTTATCGCCGTTCATTCATTTCTTCCCGCGTGAGTTTGCGTCCATCCTTGACTTTTATGCTTTGTTGGATTTCCCGGATGGTCTTCATAGACCGCTCAGCCTGTCTTTTGCTTTCCTCGGGATCAATCTGATTTGCAGGCCCAGCGTAGTCCTTTAGCCATGCTTGGAACGCTGCGGGCAGGGTTGTTCCCTCGTGCGCCGCGCGCTTATGCGCCGCCGCCAACAAGCCTTCCTCCACAGGAAAATTCACGCTCTTCATACCCATGACTGAGTCCTCCCGCTATCCCATTGTCTGGATATAAGTGTACACGAATTAGCACACTATGGGACTATTGTGGCTAGAGCCAGAAGTGCAGGCCGACTTCGTTGAGGCGGCGGCGGCGGGCGCGGTAGTCTGGGAGGGCGTGTTCGACTTGCTTCCAGAAGCGGGAGGAGTGGTCCATTACGGCGAGGTGCGCGAGTTCGTGGACTACGACGTAGTCTATGAGGGCGGGTTCTGCCATGGTGATGCGCCAGTTGAGGCGGATGCTGCCGTCTGAGGAGCAACTTCCCCAGCGCCTGCGCTGGTTGCGTATGAGGACTTGTGCGGGCTTCTTGCTGCTGACTTTGGCTTGCCACTGGGCGACTATTTCTGGCAGGAGGCGGGATGCCTCACGGCGATACCAGCGTTCGATGGCGGCGCGGGACTTTTCTGTGCGCTCGTCCTCTGACAGGTCGGCGGGTGATGTGATGTGGAAGGCGTCGTTTTCGAGATTGACGGTGATGCCGCTGGCGGCGGTCGCGCAGGTTGCTATGGGGATTTCCCGGCCCAGGTAGAACAGCGTCTCGCCGTCGGTGAAGCGGCGCGGCTTGGGACGCAGGATGTCGTCGGTCGCCTTGCGGAGTATCCATGTGGCGCGCTTGTGTACGAGGTCGGCGATCTCTTTGAGCGTGGTGCGAGCGGGGGAGCGCACGATAACGCCCTGCTGTGGGTCGAGTGTTATTTCGAGGGTTTTCTTGCGGCGCTTGCTGCGAATTACCGTGTATTCGATGCGCTTGCCGTTGTGCTCGATGCTTGCTCTTCTGGTATCTCTCATGGGAATGAGAAGCCGGACAGTTTCAGGGACATTATCACCCCCACCTTGCCCCTCCCCCATTGAGGGGGAGGAGACCATATTGCCGCTAATCCGCTGCAGCGGATTCGGAGCTTGGGGTGCGGCGGAACAGGTTGGTGAGGCGGGCGTAGCCGCTGGGAATGGATACATTGAATATCCAGTACACGGCGGGTACGACGATGAGGGTCAGGAAGGTGGAGCTTACGAGGCCGCCGATGACGACCGTCGCGAGTTCCGCGCCAATGATGCCGGTGTCGGTGTCGCTTGCGGCGAGCGGCAGCAGGGCGAAGGTGGTGGTGAACGCGGTCATGAGAATGGGCCGGAGGCGGACGCGACCGCCTTCAATGAGCGCGTCGAAGACATCGTAGCCGCGATCGCGGAGCTGCTCGACGAAAGTGAGGAGCACGATGGCGTTGGTTACGACGATGCCGACGAGGAGCAGGAAGCCCATCATTGCGGACAGGCTGAGGGTGCGATCGGTTATGATGAGGGCGAGCAGTGCACCTACGACCGCGAGCGGCAGGCTGAGGACGATGATGAAGGGCGTTCGCAGCGCGCCGAGGCTTGCGACCATGACGAGGTACACCAACACTACGCCGACTGCCATTGCAATGAAGACATCCTGGAAGCCTTCGTTGATCTGCTCGAAGATGCCTCCGCTGGTGATCGTGATTCCGGGCGGGATGCCCTCTGCCTGGAGGGCGGCGATCTCCTGATCGACGAGGACACCGATGGCGCGGGTGTTCTCGCCAACGAGGTTGCCCGTGATCCTGGCGGAGCGCTCGCTCTCGAAGCGGAATATGCTGAGAGGGGTCTCCTTGATGCCTATGTGGGCTATTGCGCCGAGCTTGACGGGGCCGACGGGACTCTCGATGCGCAGGTTCTTGAGGTTCTCGATGTCGTCAACATCTGCGCGGTCGCCGCGAATGAGGATTTCAACCGTCTTGCCTGAGATGTCAATCTCAGAGATGTCCCTGCCCGATATGAACTGGTTCACCTGCAAGCCCACCGCGGTTGTGGTGAGGGAATACTCGCCTGCCTTGGTGGGGTCAACGCTTATGACGACCTCGTCCTTGCCTTCTGAGGCGGTGCTGCTGACGTTGACGATGCCGTCTATATTGCCGAGCCGCTCTTCGAGCTGTCGAGAAACTTCGGCGATTTCGTTGAAGTTGGGCCCGGTGACTCTGACGTCCATGTCGCCCTGGGCCGGGCCCCCGGCGATGCCGGATACGGTTATGAGCACGTCGTCGCCGCGGTCGGGCATGGCATCGCGGACTATGTCTTCGACATCTTCGGGCACGTCTTCCGAGAGCCGGGCAAAGGCTCCCGCCAGATGGAACCCGCCTGCGGCGCCGCTGTCAAACTCTTCGGAGCGCCCGCCGACGGTGGTCTGGTAAAGGGTAATCCAGCCTCGTTCGACGAACGGTATAAGGGCTTCCTCAATCGCGAGGGCTTCCTGATAGGTGCGCTCGACCGAAGTGCCGACGGGAAGCTCGACATTGATTGTCAGATACTCGGGAGTGGTCGTTGGAAAGAATGTTATTGGTATCACGGTTATCAGGCCGAGGCTTGCCACAGTGACGATGATGGCTATCGCGACAGTCAGGAACTTGTAGCGAATCGCCCAGCGCAGCATGGGTGAGTAGATGCGCTGGATCATAGACTGGCGGTCGGCGGGACCTGAGTCTGAAATTGTATCGTCGTCGAAGTCGCCGCGCCGCAAGAGGCTGGCTGCGAGAACGGGAACGATGGTAATCGCAACGACAGTGGATGCGAGGAGCGCGAGGCTGACGGATATGGCGAACGGGCTGAAGAACTGGCCGACAACCCCGGAAATGAACGCCAGTGGGATGAATATAACGACAGTGGTGAGCGTAGAGGAGATGATAGCCGCGCCCACTTCCTGGGTGCCGTTGATGGCTGCCTCGAAGCGGCTCTCTCCAAGATGAATATGGCGGTAGATGTTCTCCAGGACGACGATGCTGTCGTCCACGACACGCCCGACGGCGATGGCTAGACCGGCGAGGGACATGAAGTTAAGCGAGATATCGGTGGTCAAGGACAGAAGCAGTATGCCAGTGAGGAGGCTGAGGGGTATGGAGATCGCGATGATTGCGGTTGGCCGCAGGGAGAGGGCGATGCCCCGCATCAGGGACGGCCGGACATTCAGCAGGAATATGAAGACCGTTGCTACTGCGAAGAGGAAGCCGACGGTGCCCTCGCGGAGCAGGCTTGCCAGAGATTCGCGGACCTGCGGCCCGTTGTTGGAGATTTCAAGCACCTGCACGTGCGGGGGAATGACGCCCGTGTCAATCATCTCGTTCATAGCAGCCGTTACTGCCTCGGTGACGTCCGCGGTGTTGGCATCGGGGTCCTTGACGATGGCGAGGATGAGGCCCGGCTTGCCGTTGGCGCGGGAGATGCGCTGCGAGTCGGCGGTGGTCAGTTCCACATCGGCGACGTCCGCGACCTTGATTGCGCGCTTGCCGGTCTGCGGACCTTGCGGAGCCTGCGGGAACCCCGTGTCTGTCTGCTCGAAGCCTACCGTGAGCTCACGGATGTCCTCAACAGAGCCGAGCTGGTTCGCCGTGCGGACTGGGTAGCCGGTGCCGCGGGTGGTGATGCTGCCCGCGGGGAGGCTGACGTTGTTCTGCGTAATGGAGTTCGCAACCTGCACCGTCGAAAGGCGGAGGTCGTTAAGCTTGTCGGCGTCGACTGAAACAATGACCTTCTCCTCGATCTCGCCGAGGACGTACATGGTACCCACGCCTTCGATGCGGCTGAGGGTCGGCTGGATGACATCGCTGACAAGCCGTTGCAGCCCGGGAATATCCTCGTCACCGGATATTGTGAACTGGATGACAGGGAAGGCGTCGGGGGTGATGCGGCTGACGATGGTGAAGACGTCGTCAGGCAGGTCTGCGCCGTTTACAGCGCTTTCAACCTCGCGCTCGGCTTCTGCCATATCGGTATCGAAGTCGAAGGTCGCAAGGAGGTTGACGCGATTTTCGGTAGAGATGGAGCTGACTTCTCTAAGACCGCTGAGGCCCGAAATGGATTCTTCCAGTGGTTCGGTGATGTCGCGCATCAGGGTTTCGGGGTCTGAGTTGGCGGCGAATGCGTTGACGGCGACGTTGGGGAAGGAGATGTCGGGGAAGAGCTCGCGCTGGAGGTTGATGTAGGAATAGATGCCTAGTCCGAATAGCAAGATCATTACGAGAATGGTAACCGGGCGTCTTCTGAGCGCGAGTCGGGTTATGAAGCTCAAGGGAGGGACTCCTGAGAGTAGGTCAGCTGGTATGCAATTCAGTTGGCGGAACGAATGTGATGTGGAATATTGAAGCTACTTTATACGAAAGTGGTCTTTCAAAAAAATCACCCTAATAAGTTTAGCAAAGTTTTGGCTCCTGTGTTGCTCATGTTGCGCCCAATTTTGGCTTTCAGAGGATGCCCTCGCGGTATAGAATATCTTCGTGTTAAGAAGATGTTAATTTCAGGATTGGAACTTCAGCCTTGGCAAGTCGCATTCCTCGCAGAATCCACACATTCGACGCTTTCCTGAACCCGAATTATCGGCTGCTGTGGGTGAGCAACTTCTTTGCGTACATCTCGCGGTGGATGCAGATGACGATGCTGGGGTGGTTCGTGTTCGAGGAGACGGGGAGCGCGTTTCTCGTTACGCTGGTGGGGTTTTCGGGGATGGGGCCGCTGGTGGTGCTGGGCGTGTTCGGTGGCGTGCTTGCGGACCGGCTGGACAAGCGCAAGCTGCTGCTGGGGACGCTGTTCGCGAACCTGCTGGCGGCGACCGGGATGGCGGCACTCATCTTCTCCGACTTCATATTTGAAGCCGGTAATCTCCAGTACTGGCATGCATACCTGGTGATGCTGGTAGGCGGCATAGGTTGGGGGCTGGACATGCCGTCCCGCCGCACCATCGTGCTGGATGTGCTGGGCAGGGCGCGGGTGAACAACGCCATAGCGCTCGACTCGGTGGGGATGCATTCGAGCCGTATGCTGGGGCCTCTGATTGGCGGAGGGCTGATTACGATAAGCCTTTTCCTATTCAGCGACGGCTACGGTTTGGAAGCGGGCTATGCGGTGACGCTGCTGTTCTTCATCACTTCGGCGATCATGATGCTGAATGTGAAGACGCCGGCGCGCGATGTTACCGCAGCCGGACAGGCTTCGTGGAACATACTCAGAAATCTTATTGAAGGGGTTCGCTATGTTTCCAGCGAGGCGACGCTGATTGCAGTTGTGCTGATAACGGTGTTCATGAACTTGCTGCTGTTCCCGTACCAGCAGCTTATACCGGTGGTTGCCGCCAACGTGCTGCATGTGGGGCCGACGCTGATGGGGTTGCTGCTTGCGTTTGAAGGGCTGGGAGCGCTGATAGGGTCGGTCGGGATTGCTTCGTGGTCTAACCTCACACACCATGGACGAGTGTATTTGTTTGGCTCGATGGCGGGGCTGACGATGCTGCTGGCGTTCTCGTTCTCGCAGTGGTACGGGGTGTCGCTTGCGCTGATGCTGATGCTGGGACTGGGGACGGCGGGGTTCGGCGCGATGCAGGCGACGATAATCCTGCTGGTGGCGCGCGACGATATGCGCGGCAGAGGGCTGGGTGTGATCACGCTTGCGATTGGGGCGGGGCCGATTGGCGGACTGATGCTGGGCTGGACAGCAGACGAGATAGGTGCGCCGATGGCGATGACGATAAACGCGATCCTAGGGCTGATAACAGTTGGGCTTGTGGGACTGCTGGCGCCGTCGCTGCGGGGCCGGATGACATCGGACTCGGAGTCGGAACGCGCGGAGGAGCCGGGGGCGCAGCCTGCGGCTGCGGGTGGGGGGAATTGAATTGACAACCATGGTTGAGGCGCAATTATGATTCCAGAAAATCGTAATCCTACGCATCCAGGCGAAATTCTTCTTGAAGAGTTCCTGAAGCCTTCGGGTATAACTCGGGTTACTCTTGCGAAGCACATGGGTGTTTCGGTGCAGCGGGTTGATGAGCTTGTGCGGGGGAAGCGCGGAATTACAGCGGAGATTGCGGGGCTACTCAGCGAAGCTGTTGGCACGACGCCTGAGTTCTGGATGAATATGCAAAGCGGATATGACTTCGCGCTGAATCGGCTAACTGGTAGGTAGAGCCTCTGTCGGCGTTGGCCGATCAATCACCCAAGATTATTGCGGATTCGTCCATTAGCATGATGTAGGGTTCGCCGAACTGGTCTGGGTCTTCGAGGCTCCAGTCGGCGGTGGAATCGGCGGGTTTCATGCGGATGCCCCAGTCGCCGCCGAATACGAGGTGAACGACTGCCTGACCGGAGTCTGAGACGGGGGCGTACATCGCGGGGGTCGGCGTGCCGTCGTCCTCGCTGCTCCAGCCTGTTACCTGATAGACGCCGGGGGGTCTGCCGGGTTCGTCGAGGACGACGCGTTCCACAGGCACAGCGTCGGCGTGCGCTTCGTAGAGCATAAGCGGCATGTACTCGCAGTTGTCGTTGTCATCGACTTCGAGGTAGATGGATTCTGGCATGGGCTACTCGAATGTCTTGCGGAAGTTGTAGAGGGTCATTTCGGGCTCGACGGGGGCTGTGGGCAGGTACTCTTCCTCTTCAATCTTGGCGACGATGAGCCAGGGGCCGTCTTCGCTTAACGCCTGCCGGAATACGGTGGCGAGCGCCTCTTCGTCGTCAACGGTTGCGGTATTGGGGATGTTGCAGCCCTTGCCTACCTGCTCCAGGCTTGTGCCGAAAGCGGTGTGGGTAGGCTGCATGCCGGTCTGTCCCCACATCTCGTTGTCCCAGACGATGACAATGAGGTTGCGCGGCTGCTCCCTGCCGATGGTGGCGAGGGTGCCCATGTTCATGAGCAGGCTGCCGTCGCCGTCGAGGGATATGACCTTCTCATCGGTGGAGAGCGCCATGCCGAGCGCCATCGAGGAACATAGGCCCATCGAGCCGTAGCCGTAGAAGTTACGGTCGCGGTCGGGGGCGAGATGCCAGAGCTCGTCGGATGTGGGGCCGAGGTTGGCGACTATGGGCAAGTCGTCAGCGTTTTCCAGGATCATTTTCGTGGCGGAAAGCCTGTGCAATTTTTGTGTCCTTTGTTTGTGCTGCTCGTGATTGCCAAATGGTAAGTATTTCGTCTCGGATGGTTAATTGGCGACTTCACCCCCATCCTAGCCTTCCCCCGTCGAGGGGGAAGGGATTTTTTGATGTTACGCCAATTTTCCGCCGTGCAGGAGTGGGGTCATGCAGAGGGCGAGCGGCTGGCGCGAGGCGTAGCAGAGCTTGAGTGCGCCGGTGACGCGGCGGTGCAGGCGGTCGTCGGTGTCGTAGGTGTAGTGCGGGATGCCGAGAACGTCGAGGATTGGGCGCGTGGTGCGGCCCATGGTGACCTGCGCTAGGTTGAACTCGTCCACCTCGCCGCGCAGGTTGATGAACATTGGCAGGGGGATGCGATAGGGAATGCAGAGGGATGCGATTGCGTTGATGCAGTTGCCGAAGCCGCTGGACTGCATGAAGACCGCGGCCTTGCGACCGGTGGCGTATGCTCCGGATGCGATGCCGATTGCTTCTTCCTCGCGGGTTGCGGCGACTACGTGGAAGTAGTCGTCATCTTCGAGGAGCTGCGTTACCTGATGGATGCTGATATCCGGTACGAAGGCGATAAGCGAGACTTCGCTGTCCTTGAGGGACTGTACGATGGTTTCTGCCCAGTTCATGGATTGGTCCTTGGTGGTTATGGCGGTAGGCGATCATTCCGATCTGACGGGCTCCCTGTCTTAGCTCCAGAGAGACATCTAGCCGCTACTTTAGCGGTGCGTGTGTTGGTTCGTCAACCAGATTTGACGACGCAGAAACCTTCCTCATCCCTTCACATCAACAATTGCATATGTGTTAAAGTATCGGCACAGTGAGAGTATGCAATATAGACATAGCTGCAGGCAAGGAAAGCTAGCCTGCAGGGGGCAGAAGTGGCCAAAGACACCATCACTTTCGAACTCGGCGGACGAGTCGAGATTAGGGACTTGGAGAACGGCATTATTGCCTTTCGTCGCCTCGTTGCTGCGCTGACGCCCAGAAATGCTGAAGTGGCCTGGGTCGTTGAAGACCTGCAGCCAGGGAGCACGATAGCAACAATCAGGGGTGAATCCGACGATCCGCAGATAGTCGAGAAGATTGTCCAGGACTATGAACGGGTAGGAGATACGCTGGCAAATCATGAAGAACTTACGCTGTATGGGACGCAGGCGAAGAACGCGGCGTACGCAATTGTCACAATTACGCATGCAGTTGAGTATGTTCGATTTGAAACCTCTGATGATGACTACGTGATTTATGGCAATGGCAGGATTCCTGCCGAAGCTGCACTGACAGTCAGCATAGGAGCCGTCACCGGTCGAGTTCAGACGTTGAGCAACAGGGGCGGGCTCAGATTCAATCTCTACGACACAATTCACGACAAGGCTGTCGCTTGCTACCTCTCGCCCGGACAAGAATCACTAATGCGGGAGGCCTGGGGCAAGCAAGCAACCGTAAGTGGTAGGGTGTCGAGAGACGCCTATACGAGCAGGGCGATAGCTATCCGACAGATAATGAATGTTGAAATTCTTGAAGAAGTTCCACCGGGTTCATACCGAGGTGCTAGAGGCGCGGTCCCCTGGCAGCCGGGCTACAAGAAACCAGAAGAAGTCATCCGACAACTAAGAGATGCCTGAAACACCCAAACTAATATATTGGGACTCGAACGCCTTCCTCTCGTACATGAACGAGCTACCGGACCGCATGCCTGTCCTCGATGTATTGCTTGAAGCGAGTGCTCAAGTCGGCGGCGCGGTTAAGATACATACATCAACTCTGGCGCAAGTGGAAGTAGCATTTGCAGCTTCTGAACAAGCTCAGGAAGTGCTGGATCCAAGAGTAGAACAGAGCCTGAATGAACTCTGGGCTGATGCCGAGACAGTAATATCAGTTGAATATCACGTCGGCATCGGGCAAATCGCTCGAAATTTGATTCGCAACGCCGTCTCAAGAGGGTGGAGTTTGAAGCCACTTGACGCAATTCATTTATCCACTGCGCAGTGGCTCTCAAACTCAGGTCTGGCGTTAGAGGAATTTCATACCTATGACGGCAGACTTTTGAAGTACGAGTCCTTGGTAGGATTCAGTATCTGCGAACCGTACACTGAACAGCCGAGAATGATCTAAGCGGACTTGTCTGTTCGGTCAGGCGAACCCTTCGGATTCTTTCGCAGGCTATATTCCCATGATGTTGTAGCCGGCGTCTACGTGGAGGATTTCGCCGGTTACGCCGCCGGATAGGTCGCTGCAGAGGAAGAGGGCTGCCTTGGCGACTTCTTCGGTGGTGATGTTGCGGCGCATGGGGGAGCGCTCGGCGTGGATTCGCTTCATGTCGCGGTAGTGGCTGATGACGCGGGAGGAGAGGGTGTCGAGGGGGCCTGCGGATATGGCGTTTACGCGGATGTTCTGCTGGCCGAGGTCGGAGGCGAGTTGCTTGACTTCGTTTTCTAGGGCTGCCTTTGCCGTGCCCATGATGTTGTAGCCGGGGAAGACTCGGTTTGCTGCCTGGAAGGTGAGCGTGAGGATGCTTCCGCCGTTCTGCTGCATTAGCGGGGCGCCGTAGCGGGCGATCGGGAGCAGCGAGTATGCGCTGATGTCCAATGCGAGGCGAAAGCCGTCTCTGTCGGTGTCGACGAAGGGGCCGCCAAGGTCTTCACGATTGGCGAACGCAATGCTGTGGACCATGATGTCGAGGAAGCCGAATGTGTCCCCTACCCTGTCAAACGCGGCGGCGACATTGAAGTCATCGCTTACATCGCACTCGATTAACGGTGTTTCGCCTTCCCAGTCTTCGACGAGCCTGGCGACGCTGTCCCTGACGCGCTCGTTCTGATAGGCGATGGCGAGCTTTGCGCCGGCGTTGTGTAGGATTTCGGCGATTGCCCAGGCGATGCTGCGGTGGTTGGCGATGCCGAAGACGATGCCGTACTTGTCCGAAAGGTCTATTGGGTACATGTGATGCTCCAGTATGTATCTGTACGAATTGAGATTTAGTCGGTGATCTGCAGGCTGCCCATTGTTACGCTGCCGCCGATGATGAGGTCGGGGGGATCGCCGGGTATGTTGGGCGTGGGGCGCGTGTCCTTTGCCTCACCCATCTGAGCGGAATTGGCGATGCGGACGTCCCAGTCAGTGGGGACGCGTATCTTTACCTCGCCCATAACGACGGAGACTTCGAGAGTCGCAGGCTTGTCGGTGATGAAGGCATTGCGCATATCGAGCGTGCCGTTGCCCATGACTATATTGACGCTGCCGCTGTGATACTCGCCGGTTACTACTCTGTCCTGAGACGAGATGACTGCCTGCAGCGTGTCGTCGTCCGCGTCCGATATATTGGATGCTTCGAGGTCAATTACCGTATGGGTGCTGGCGCCGGACTGCGCGTTGCGGCGTCTTCGGCTGCGACTTCGCATTCCGCCCATGAGTATAACGACGCCAATGGCGATGAGGGCTACGGGCCAGTAGTCACTCAGGTCGATGTTGAAACCCAGTTCTCCGAGCTGGAAGAACGCGCCGATCGCAATTAGCAGTACGGGCCAGAACAGGCTGCGGAATCTGTTCGCGATGAGACGCCAGACGCCGTAGAGAATGATCAGGGAGGGCCACCATTCGATGAGGCTGTCCAGCTCGGCGATGCCGGTCTTGTCCACAAGGAAAAGGACGCCGACGGCAATGACGAGAATGCCAAAGAAGAACCTGGCTCCTAGTCCCGAGCGCCGAGCGCGGTTTCCTACTGCCATTGTCCAGTACCTTTAGTTACAGTTGGGCTACTTACTGTTGTGCCAGCCTGAGAACCGGCTTCGATGGATGTGGCGCGTCAACGCGGCGAGCGTATGGCGCGGCTGAGTACTACGGCACCGATGATTATCAGCAATACGGGCCAGTAGTTCAGCAGGTCGATTGATAAGCCGAGATTGCCCAAAAGGAATATCGCGCCTATGCCGATCAGCACCAGGGGGGCGACGAGTCTGCGGAATCCGCTTGAGATGAGCAGCCAGACGCCGATAGCGATGAGTACAATGGGCCACCACTGGAAAATGCCGCCGCCAAATGTCACTACGCCCAGGTTGTTCGCGAGAAACAGGACTCCGAGAGCGAGTATCAAGCCGCCGAAGAATACACCCGAGCCTACGCGCCCGGGGCCGCTTATGCCTGGCATCATCACTTCCGCCTCCATTCCTTCTTCACGCGCACTCTGTATGTTTCGAATTAGCCATGACCGGCGTATCGGCTGTGACCCCTGCGTCCTCCGGTGCATTCGGGGCAAACGGAACTTGTGCTGTCCGAGCGCGTCTTCAGGAGGACAATCCAGCCTTTATTATAGTCTAATCCGAATTGGGGATGGAAATGCTATGCATTGCCCGGGCGAACGTAGTGCGTAGCGCCGTGACTGACTTCATTGACACCATACTTAATATACTCTAATATGCAGAGTAATGTGATTTATAGAGTTTATGAGTGAGGGAGCTGAGAGCGGATATGGCTTCGAGTGAACGGATCAAGGACGATCTTGCCTATGTCAGGGGCGCGGTGGAGCGCACGGGCAGCGTGCATGTGCCTGCAGTGTACCTGATGTGGGCGGCGATATGTCTGGTCGGATTTTCGATGTCGGACTTCATAACCAACGGATGGGTGGGCTGGTCGTACAGTGTCATCGGGTGGTATTGGACGGTTATGGGTCCGTTGGGATTTGGGGCGAGTTGGTGGCTGAGTGCGCGGGCGAACGAGCGCGCCGGTCAGATGAGTCGACAGGTGGGAAACCGCTGGGGGCTGCACTGGGCGGCATTCGGGGCGACCGGAGTATTGGGGATTGCTCTCGCATTATCGGGGCATGTGGGCTGGGAGGTGTACGGGGCGCTCTGGGTGCTGCTTCTGGCGCTTTCCTACACGCTGGCGGGGGTCCATCTTGAGCGCCGCCTGCTGCCGATAGGACTGATGCTGGGCGTGGGTTACATTACAATCCTATTTCTGCCTGACTACGGATGGATTGCTGCGGGCGCGCTCACGGCAGTCGCACTGATCGCACAGGCAATCCTCGGAGCGCGCGCAAGTGGAACCGCAAGCTGAGCCGGACATCCAGGCTGTCGATGAAGAACTGGCCGCGCTGAACGGTCTTCTGGAGCATCGCGTGAGGCTGGCGGTATGCGTGCTGCTGTCGTCGCATGACGCGCTGACTTTCACGCGGCTGAAGCAGGCGCTAGGGGAGACGGACGGCAGCCTGGGGGCGCATATGCGCAAGCTGGAGGACGCGGAATTTGTTGCGGTGGAGAAGACTTTCCAGGGGCGGCGGCCGGTTACGTGGTACAGTCTGACGGCACTAGGACGGACGCGGTTGAAGCGGCAGATAGACGGGCTGACGCAGTTGATTGACAGGGCGGATGCGTGACTCTTCAGGCGTGTGCGGGAGATGCCTTGCTATAGCGCCTGCCAGTAGCGGCGGCCTTCCATGCGGACTAGCGTGCCGAAGCCGGGCGCGGGGAAGTGGCCGGAGATGAGCATGGCGTTGTCGTTTTCGATGCGTTCGAGGAGGTTCTTGCGCGATTCGGCGGAGACGTCGGGTTTTGAATCGGCGCGGGGGCTCCAGTGCGTTTCCACCGTCTGAGCGCGTGAATGGATGGCATCGCCGGTGATGATTGCGCGCTCGCCCTGCGATGCTACGAGGAAGCTGGTGTGACCGGGGGTGTGGCCGGGCGTTGGCAGGGTTGAGATTTCGCTTGTGATTGCTCGCTCGCCCTCGAAGAGTTCGAGGATGCCCTGATCCTGCAGGGGCAGGACCTGTGCGGGGATGTATGGCCGCTTGCGGAGCGCGCCGCGAGTGAAGACGCGCCAGTCGGCGTTGGCGACCCAGTAGCGGGCGTTGGCGAAGGTGGGCTTTGGTTCGCCGCTACGCTCGACTTCGCTGCCCTGCCCGTCGATACCGTCGTCGTATTGGAAGTTCCAGCCGACATGATCGAGGTGCAGGTGGGTGATGCCCACTACATCCACCTCGGCTCGGCTGATGCCCTTTGATTCCATATCGGTGAGAAGCTTGCCCGTGTCAAGAGTCTCAAGATGGCCCGTGTCGATGCCCAAGCCAGTGTCGATGAGTATGGTCTTGCCCTCGGAGCGCAACACGAAGCAGCCGAGGTTCATGATCATCTCGCCTTCGGGCGTGAAGTACTCGCGGTATGGGTCCCAGGCTTCTGCCGGAATACTTGGGAAGAAGTCGTCGGGAGTGAAGCGGATGCTGCCGTCAGACAGGGCGAGTATTTCCACGTTGCCGACCCTGGTGGTGTAATCAGGCATAGACCTTGACCTCCGCGTCTTCGATTGCGGTGTGGTAGTGCGGGACAATCTCGTTGCCGAGGATTTCGAGCTGCTCCTGCATCAGTTCGGGCGGGCATGCGGGGCGCATGACGAATTTTTCGGCGCCTGCCTCGATGTATTCGTCTATAAGCTCGCGGATAACCTCGGGCTTGCCGAATGAAGAAAACTCGCGCCAGTGAATGTCCTCGCGGCGGCGCAGCATGTGCGGGGTGGCGATGCGCTCGGCTTCTTCGGGGTCGTCGTCTATGAAGAAGCTGGTGAGGACGCCGTAGTGGTCTTCCTCGATGTCGTTGTCGTACTCGACGGCCCAGGTGGAGATTTTGTCCACGCCGTCCCTGACCTCATCGGGCGTTGCCTGCGATACGAGCCAGCCGTCGCCGATGCGGGCTGTGCGTCTTAGCGCGGGTTCGCTGCGGCCGCCGATCCATATCGGGGGCATGCCGTCTGGCGGAAAGACGGGCTTGGGCTGCACGGTTACATTATTGAGGGTGAAGTGCTGGCCGTGGTAGGTTACATTGTCCTCTTTCCAGAGCAGGCGCATCACCTCGATTGCCTCTTCGGTGCGGCTGACGCGGCGGCGGCGAGTGGTGCCGCATGCCTCGTACTCGGTGGCGTCTTCGGTGCCCAAGCCTACCGCGGGCAGGCTGCGACCGCCTGAAAGGAAGTCGAGGGTCGCGATCTCCTTGGCGAGTATGGTGGGATTGCGAAGGGGCAGCGCGATGACGCTGGTGCCGAACTTGAGGTTCTTCGTGCGGGCTGCGGCGAATGAGAGGGCGACTATCGGCTCCATGTTCATTAGGGGCGAGACGATGCGGTCGCTCATCCAAATGGAGTCGAGGTCCAACTCTTCGCAGGTGTCCACGTATTTCCAGAGGTGTTCGGGGTCGTCGCTCGGAAATGGCCAGCCGCCGTATCCAACGCCTATCTTGATGGACATGGTGTTATCCTCTTCCTGTTTTGCCTGACAAGGCCTGATTGGGGTTTACTGGGGTTGATCGCCCGTCACATGCAGGGGCTGTCGAATCTGCGTACATTATAGGTGTCGGCGCGCGCATGTTAAAGAGGGGGTGACGGTGGGCGGCGGGCGCGTCTTTACTGCCGTGGGGACGGGGCATATAATTCGCTGGGGCTTGTTCGAGCCTTGCCAATCGCGCACGGATACGGTCCGGCTTGCGGTGGCGCTCGGGCGAGACGCACCGCATTTTCATATGAGAGAAGCACATAAGAGAAGCACCCACCCGAGAGAAACACCCTTACTAAAGATACGCTCACACGAGAGAGATGCCCGGAGGGGGAGAACGATGGTCAACAGAAACGCCAATGTCGTGGTCATCGGCGGCGGGGTGAATGGAACGAACATCGCCATGCACCTGTCGCGGATGGGTGCAGGCAAAGTGATGCTGCTGGAGAAGGGGCACCTTGCGAGCGGCGCGAGCGGCAGGTCGGGCGCGATGGTGCGAGAGCATTATCTCCATCCCACGCTGGTCAAGATGGCGATGGAGGCGAGCAGCATATTCCACAACTTCGGGGACGCGGTGGGTGGAGATGCGCGGTTCACGCAGACCGGCAGGGCGCTATTCTTCGGGGAGCGCGACGAGACCGCTGCCCGGGCGAATGTCGAGATGAACCGGGAACTTGGGGTGAATATAGAGACCCTCACGCCTGTGGAGCTCGCCGAACTCGTGCCAGAGGCAAATCTGGAAGGTGTAACGCTTGGGGTTTACGAGCCGATTTCCGGCTATGCCGATCCGGTTGCGACGACATACGCGTATGCGGAGAGGGCACGGGAATACGGAGCGGAGATTGTGACGGGATGCGCCGTAACGGGAATACGAACGCAGGGCGGGCGTGTCATTGGGGTAGATACGGATGCCGGAGCGGTGGATGCGGATGCGGTAGTTGCGGCTATCGGGCCGTGGGTGAATCAACTGGCGGCTCCCCTGGGCGAGTCGCTGCCGATTTCGCCGGTCAGGGTGCAGATGGTGCATTTGCGCCGTCCGCCGCAACTGGAGTCGCTGACGACGAACATTATCGATTACACGACGGGCGCGTATTTCCGCGTTGACTCAGGATACGGCACGCTGGTCGGCGGAGAGGCGTGGGACGACCTGAATGAGGTGGTGAATCCCGACGGGTTCGGGCTGAATGCCGACCACGACACCATCACCAGGTTCTGGGACAGAGCGAAGATGCGCTTCCCGGACTTCAGCGCGGCGACTCAGAGGGGCGGATACGGGTCGCTGTACGACATGGCGCCGGACGGCAACCCAATTCTGGACAGGTCGTCGAGCGTCGGAGGGCTGTACTGGGCGGTTGGGTTCAGCGGGCACGGCTTCAAGCTGTCCCCGGTGGTTGGCCGCATGATGGCGGAGTTCGTGATGCATGGCGAGAGCGCGGACCATCCGATCCACGAATTCCGCGCGAGCAGGTTCGCGGAGGGCGACTTGATCGAGGCCGAGCATCCTTACGAGGGTCGCAGACACCAGTAGGGTTTCTGGCAAGACTTCGTCGGGCTGGAGAGCTTGCGGGCGGGCAAGACTTCGGGCGGGCAGGCTTGCGGGCTACGCTCCCCTGAAGCGCGTCGGGCTGAAGTGTTCGATCAGGTCGGGCTTTTCGCCGGTGATGTGGTCTGCGATGAGCTTACCAGTGATGGCGCTGAGGAGGATGCCGCTGCGGAAGTGTCCGGTGGCGACATGGAGGCCCTGCCAGCCGGGTACTGGGCCGAGCATGGGAGCGTCGTCGGGTGAGCCGGGACGCAGACCGGCAAGCGCCCAGTTGAGCCGGGCGTCTCGCAGGGATGGCACGATTAGCTCCGCCATGTTCATGATGTCCTGCACCGCGCCTGCGGTAACGCGGTCGTCGTAACCGGCTTCTTCGACGGTTGCGCCCGCGATGACCGAGCCGTCGTTGCGCGGGACGAGCAAGCCCCAGCCGCCGTGGATCACCGTGCCAATACTGCGACCGAGCGGCTGCAGGTTCAGGTTTACGCCGCGGACGGGCTGGGCGGGCACATGGCTGCCGAGCGTTTCGGCGATGATGCTGCTCCAGGGACCGGCGGCGATGACGACGTGGTCTGCCAGCAGTTCTTCGTCGTGCAGGCGGACGCCGCTGATGCGTAGGCCGCTGCGCACCATGCCAACGACCTCGGCGTGTTCGCGCACGGTTGCGCCGAGCAGTTCTGCCGCGCGAGCGTATGCCGCGCTGAGACGCTGGTTGTTGATGCGGCAGACTTCCGGCATGAAGATACCGCCCGCTATGCTGTCGCTGAGTTCGGGCTCCATCTCGCGCACTGCCTGGGCATCAAGCCATTGCGCTTCGGGGCTGCGCCAACCGCCATCCTCTACTGCGGCATGCAACATCTGGGCTTCGTCTTCGCTGAGGGCGAGTTCGAGTTCTCCGCTCTGGACGAATTCGATGTCCACGCCGGATGCTTCGGCGAGTTCGGGCGCTAGTTCGTGGAACATTGCGAGGCTGGAGTTCACGAGCCGGGTGTATGGGTCCGTGGGATTGCCGAACAACGACGAAAGTATGCCTGATGCGGCGTTGGAGGCTGCCATTCCTAACTCGCCGCGCTCCAGGATGGTTGCGGTGACTCCTGCCTTGGCTAGGTGGTATCCGATGGAGCAGCCGATAACGCCGCCGCCGATTACGATTGCATCGGTGCCTGGTGTCGTCATGGCTTACTCCTCCCTGTAGGGCAGCGTGTCAGGCAGAACGGGCGCGATGCCGTCAACGAGGTAGTCCGCAAGCTGCTCGAAGTCAACCGTCATAATGTCGGGCTGGTAGGGAGATTCTTCCATGGGTAGGCCGTAGCGGTTGACATACGCAGCCCGGTAGCCGCAGGCGCGCGCTCCCATGATGTCAAAGGAGTGGGAGGCGACCATCATCAGCTCGCCCACCTCTGAGCCGAGAATCCGGGCTGCCTTGCGATAGACACCGGGGTGCGGCTTGAAGGCGCCTGCCTCTTCGACGGATATGACGGCGTCGAAGTCGAACTTGATGCGGTTCTTGACCAGATGGTCGAGATACCATGGTTCGCCGTTGGAGAGGCCTACCAACTTGTAGTGCCCCTTCAAGCGGTGCAAGCCGTTTACTGCGTCCTCGAAGGGCTTGAGTTGCTGCCAGACCTGCATGAACTCTTCGATTTCTTCGTGGGTGAAGGAGATGTTGTTGGAGCGGAGAGTGTATATGAAGCCGTACTTGCAGACGGTCAGGTAGCCGCTGTGTCCGAGCATCAGGAGGGTGTCCTGGTACTGCTCGACTCGCTGGCGCAGACGCCACTGCGCCCAGAACGCCGCGGCGTCAATCGGAGATTCGCGCTTTGACAGGAAGTCGTCTATGTGCGGCATCAGACTGCCCGCGAGGTCGAGGACTGTGCCGAACAGGTCGAATGTGAGCGTGTTGACGCCTTCAACCGCGTTGTTGCTCATATAGGAGTTCTCCTTAACCGAGTCTGTCTGTCAGTTAGACTTCGTGGTATCGGAAGAGCCTGAATCCGTAGTACATGCCTCCCAGCGCCGTGGAGAAGAACGTTCCCCAAGTTACATAGACCCATACGGCAGGCGACTTCAGGTATCCCGTGGAAATCTGCGTAACATTACGCACTTCCACGTCGTAAAGCTCAGTGTAATAGTAGCCGGCAACAGCGCCAATTATCGCAGCGCCGAAAGCCACGATACAGCCGATGAGCTTAACGTCCACCGTTGATTCGGGTTTCAACCACGAGAGGAATACTGCGACGCCTACGCCGAATCCCGAACCAAGAGCCATCAGGAAGAGAGTAACGCGAAAGAAGGGAAAATTGAAAAAGACGAAATGTACGATGAAAAGTCCGGCTATACCGAACAGCAAACCGAGCAGGAAGGAAAGCCCGCCTCTCAGCGCCATAGCAAGGATTTTCTCCACCTAAGCCTCCATGTATCGGTGGCACCATGCAATCTGCGTCGTGCCGTGTAGTGTGATGCCTTTGATTTCCCAATTATAGACGATACAGGCGTGCAAGGTGAGGCGAGTCGGAAGTGTCTGAACAGACGAAGGGCAAGCATTTGCGCCTGCCCTTCGTATCTGCATTATGGCCGCCCATCGAATATAGCGCGACTATCCAATCCAGTTGCTGCCGATGATTGCAATCAAGATGACGACCAGCAAACCAGTCGTCCATCGCTGATTGTTGTCCACCTTGCTTTCTAGCCTGTCGATCCTAGAAAGCATCTCACGCCACCACTCGTCGTCGTTGTCACGCCACTCTTCAAGGCGCGCTATCCGCTCGCGGTCATCGATCGTTGTCATAGTTAATTCCCGAATAAAGCCACTCGTTCACAGGTCCGTTCTTTGCGGCAATAATGCTAGCGAGTTAGTTTGTCCCTGCTTCTACATTCTATCCATCCTGTTAGCCTCCGTCTAGTCGTCGCCCTGCGGGACTGCGACCTTGCCGATGCCGATCTGGGACATGCGCGCCAGCACATCCGCCTGCTGCGCCGCGGTAAGGGGTAGTCCCGGAGGACGCGGGCTGCCGCAGTCGATGCCCAGCCGCTCGCTGAGGATGAACTTGGCTGTCGGGTGCAGTCCGTGCTCGCGCGCCAGCAGAGTTGCGTCGCTTGCGCGGTCCTGCGCGGCTTCTGCGCGATCCCAGTCGCCGTCCTGATATGCGTTCCAGATGTCCACCCAGAGTTCGGGCGCGTAGTTCGGGGGGCCGTCAACGCAGCCGGTTGCGCCTAGGGTGAGCGCGGGGAGCATCAGCATGCTGTTGCCGATGAGGCAGTCGAGGCCCATGTGGGCGAATGCGCGCACGTTGGCGAATGTGATTGCAGAGTGCTTCAGTCCCTTGAGCTGCGGAACGCGGTCCTGAATCTTCTGCATCAGTTCGGGCGTGATCTCTACGCCGGTGGACTGGGGCAGGTTGTACACGAAGAGCGGGAGGTCGGCGGCTTCGCCAACGACCCTGTAATGCTCGACTATTGCGTCGTCGCTCTGGCGATAGAAGAAGGGCGGGACGCAGCAGATGGCTTCGTTGCCCATCTTGGCGGCGTGCTCGGCGAGCTTAGCGGCGCGCTCGGTGGTTGCCGCGCCGACATGCATGATGTTGTTGACGCGCCCTTGATTCTGGTCGGCTGCCGCTTCCGCAATGCGCATGTTCTCTTCGTCGTCGAGCAGCACGCTTTCGCCGGTGCCGCCTGCGATCCAGAATCCATGCACTCCTGCCTGAATGTTGTACTCCATCACCTCGCGGAACGCGGCTTCGTTCAGCCTTCCGTCCTCGCCCATGGGCGTGATGATTGCGGGCAATATGCCTTCAAAGTCTGCCATTGGAAATCCTCCTGATTGGGTTCACGCTGTATGTATGGTTGTCGCCGTGCCAGTGTGGTGAGATTCTATCATGTTGAGTCCAAAAGTGCCGACCTGCGGCGCATGGTGACCTTCCGAAAAGTGAATGGTGGGAATTTCTGTCGTAACGCGGCTGTTTCGTGGTTGTTCCGTGATTGTTTCGCCGCGCACGTCCACTTTGTATTCGCAAAATACAAGCTGCAATATTACTCATTTTCAAATCCAAAGCCTTGACTTGCCCTCTGAATGTATGATAAATATCGTGCAACTCATAAGTTACGGCTGTGAGGCAAGCCCTTATGGGAAAAAGAGTGGAATTCAGAATTAGGAGGGATCACATGAGACCTAAGTGGTTAGGGAAGAAGCTCCTTTTTGGGGCGGTAGCAGCGACCGCTTTGATAGGCGCGATCGCGTGTTCGGCGCCAGAGGCAGCAGCGCCGGCTGCAGCTCCTCAGGCACCGGCGGCTCCGGCAGCTCCGGCGGCACCGCAGGCGGCAGCTCCGGCTCCGGCAGCTCCGGCGGCACAGGCAACGACACCGCCAGCACCGGCGGCGCAGACATCAGCGCCCGCACCGGCAGCGCCGAGTGGCGGCGGTATGATGATGGATAAGCCTGAACCTCAGGGCAAGCTGCTTTTCGCGGTAACGCGCATCGGCGCGCCCAACGGCCTTCCTCGCTTCTGCTCCGCTAGCGCGGGCGGCTGCGCGGAAATCATCTACATGGCCGGCATGACGGAGACACTGTTCAACTCCGCGCTGGACGAGACAGGCTCACCCACGATCGAGCCGATGCTGGCGACCGAGTTCACGCTCGACCCGTCGCTGGAGCACGGTGACTTCACCCTCCGCGAGGGCGTGATGTTCCATAACGGCATGGGTGAGATGACCTCCGAAGACGTGGCGTTCTCCTATAACGACGCGAACTCGGTAACCAACCCCGAGAGCGTTCATGGACAGGCAGGCGACTTCGCTCCGCTGATTGCAAGCATGGACCCGATCGACCCCTACACCGTGCGCCTGCAATACCGCAACTACGACAGCCGCGGCGTTCTGCACCGCTTCAGCCGCTTCTGGCAGACGGCGGGCATCGTCAGCAGCAAGGTCTTCGCCGAGAAGGGCGTTGAAGGCATGCAGGACGACTACACCGGCGTCGGCGCGTTCAGCGTTGACGAGTGGGTGCAGCAGAAGCACATGAAACTCACGGCATTCCCCGACTACTACGCGCGCGGCGAGGGCAACATCGGCCCGTACGTTGCGGAGATTGAATGGCGCGACATTCCTGCCGGTGAGTCCCGCAGGGCGGCGCTAGAAGCCGGCGAGGCTCAGATAGCCCAGGTGGCGCTTGCCGACATCCCCGGACTGGTTGCGGACGGCTATGAAGCTCAGCGCGGCGGCAAGTTCAACTCTATGTTCAACATCTCGATGGCAGCCGGCAACTACTGGGAAGAGTTCGGCGCGCTAACCGGCGACCCGCTCGAACGTGACCGCGACGGCTCAGGCACCGCCGAGTTCCCGCACATCGGCGACCCGTTCGAGGATGGCGCTTACAGCGAGGACACGGCTTCCATGCAGTCGGCGAGGCTCGTCCGCAACGCCTTGGCGTTTGCAATTGAGCGCGATTCGCTACTGGAGAACACAATCGCCGGTCTGGGCGTTGTGAACCACCAGCCGTATCTCTCCATCAACAACCCGAGCTACAGGGACGAGTGGAACTGGGGCACCGACTTCGCCATGGCGAAGGACATGCTGGCAGAGGCCGGTTACCCCGACGGTTTTGAGACCGATATGTGGATCGGAACCGGCGAGCTTAACTCCGACGTCGGTGAGGCGGTCGGCGCGGGCTGGCAGGACAACCTTAATGTCAAGGTCAACCTGATTAAGACCGAGTACGGCACCTTCCGCCCGGGTCTGGTCGCTCGCACGAACAAGACGATGTTCACAGGCTGCGGCGACGAGAACAAGGCGAACTTCCCGTATGACTGGGCGCACGGCTTCGTGATGAGCTCCATCAGCGCGGGTGGCTATGGCGTAGCGCAGGAACTTCCCTTCGCCGCTCAGACTTACCTGGAGATGGCTGGTGAGCCTGACAAGGCGAAGCGCGAAGAGCTGGCGGCGGCGTTCTACGACAACAACCGCAAATGGGCGGCATGCGTAGGCGTATTCGAAATTCCGATTTGGCCCGCGTATAACCCGGACCTCATCGCCGAGTGGGACCAGAGGCCCATCGCCAATGGCAACCTCGCCGGAATCAACAACGTCCGCACAATCAAGCTCACTCAGTAATACTTGCGAATACGGCGTAAACAAGTTGCAGGCGCCTCCGTTTATACGGTGCGCCTGCATTAAACAATCTAACATTCAACAAGACCTTCTTTCGATGAGCGGGATATGGAATTACATCCCACTCATCGGTCACAATTTGCTTCCTGTCCATCATGCGCGAGTGATGTGAAGCTAAATCATAAGAAGCTAAACGACGGGGAGAAGTGTGGATAGATGATTAACTTCCTTATCAGACGCATCACCTTCGGCGCGTTCGCGCTCATTGGCGCGACGTTGCTAACATTCACCCTTTCGAGAGTGTATGGCGACCCGCGCTACTTGTACGCTCAAGAGGGCGGTTACGGCATCACTCAGGAGCGCTGGGACGCTCTCGGCAGAGAGCTTGGCCTGGACAAGCCGATTATCTGGCAGTATGCGGTCTGGCTGGGCAACATGCTGAAGGGTAACTGGCAGGACAGCCTCATAGATAGAAAGAGCGTATTCGACAAAGTCGTGGTCAGCCTTCCGGTAACACTCAAACTCGCGGCGTCTTCGTTCTTATTCGCGTCCGTCGTCGGGATACCGCTGGGCGTGCTATCCGCCGTGAGACGTGGCTCCACGCTCGACTTAATATCGCGCGGTTTCGCGCTCTTCGGACAGGCGCTGCCCGTGTTCTGGGTGGCGATCATGCTCATTCTCCTATTCTCAGTGCGCCTTAAATGGTTGCCTACCGGCACTTTAGGAGAGGGCTTGTTCCCTTGGAAATACTACATCCTGCCCACAATTACCCTGGGCTGGATAGCCGCCGCGAGCTACCTTAGGCTCGTGCGCTCTGCGATGCTGGAAATTCTGGACTCCGAGTTCATAAAACTGGCGCGCGCTAAGGGCGTATCCACCAATACCGTAATCTGGAAACACGGCTTTAGAAATGCGCTAATCGCGCCGCTTACATTCTCCGCCCTGCTGCTGACCGGATTCATCACGGGCGCGGTCGTAACCGAATCCATCTTCGCCATCAATGGCCTTGGCAGGCTGGCTTTCGGCTCTATTCAGGACAATGACTTCCCTGTAATGGTCGCGGTGGTGATGGTGTTCACTTCGTTCTATGTGGTCATGAATTTCGTTACGGACATGCTTTACGCGCTCATTGACCCTCGCATCCGCTACGCGTAACCGTGATACTCTTCGCCCTGAGACCGACATCTACAAGACGAAGCAAGCAAGGCAAGTACGAATCTGCGAATAGGCAAGGTGTATTTCGATGGCTCAAGCTGAACTGTCGGCCGACCTGACCCAAGGCTTATCCGAGTCAACAACAGGGATTCTGGGGTTCTGGAACAGGATCAAGCGCTGGCCGCTAATATCAATCGTTGTTCTGACGCTCCTGATTCTCACAGCGCTGTTTGCGAATGTAATCGCGCCGCACAACCCCATCACGGCAATCCCGGACTACACGATTTTGGCTCCCGCATGGGAAGATGCGAAATTGGTTTCAGTTCAGGACCTGCCTCTCGTAGCCGCAATCGACGGCGAATTCGTCAATCTGTCAGTCGCAGAGGCGGCCCAGCAGTACAATGTCACCATAGCCCCGGAAATCAGGGGAGATGCAAAGGCGATTCGTGAAGCGTTCAGGGACCAAGCCGGCGTGCGCGCCAATGTGATGGAACTCGCGACAATTTCGGAAGTGCGTCCGATTGACAGCCCTGACGATGCCCCATGGACGCCTGTCGGCTTAAATATCCTCGCCGCAGCCGAACAGTACGATGTCGAAATGTCTTTGGAGCAGATATCGGACCCGCTCTATGGCGGTATTGTCGCCGAAGAGTCATTCGAGAAGCAGGCGGGCTTGGAAATCAAAGTGCAGGACGCAGCCATTCCGAGGCCTGTTCTCACAAGCGTGACGGAAGCGGCCGAGCGTTTCGGGGTCACGCTGACACCGGATCAACTGCGCGACGAAGAAGCGATTGACGACGCCTTCCTTCAGCAGGCGAACCTGAGATCCAAGGTCCGCATTCCCACTACCAGTTACCTGCTCGGTGGCGACAACATTGGGCGCGACCTGCTCAGCCGCCTAATTCACGGCGCGCGAGTGTCGCTAGTCGTCGTCAGCATTGCCCTGTCCAGCGGCCTGCTCATCGGTGTTTCGATGGGACTCGTCGCCGGATGGTTCGGCGGCCTCATCGATGAAGTGATTATGCGTGTGACCGACATCTGGCTCGGTCTTCCGTTCATTCTCGTCGCTATCGTGGTCGTTATCGCAATCGGTCAGACATTCATCATCCTGATCGGCTTGCTCGCGCTGCTGTCATGGACGCCCTTCGTGCGTAATGTGCGCGGCGAGGTGCTTTCGCTCAAGACGCGCGACTATGTGAGTCTCGCGCAGGTCGCGGGCGCGTCCACATTCCGCATAATGGTCTGGCACCTGCTGCCTGGCGTTATCAACACCGTCATCGTCATTGCGACGCTGCGTGTTGGACAACTCATCCTCACGGAAGCGATACTCAGCTTCCTCGGCGCCGGCATCCCGCCGCCCACTCCAGCGTGGGGTGCGATGGTCAACGACGGGCGTGTATATATTGAAGACGCCTGGTGGATTTCGTTCTTCCCGGGCTTCTGCATATTCCTCGTCGTTATGTCGCTGAACTTCCTGGGCGACTGGATGCGGGATCGCTTTGACCCGCGTCTGCGCCAGCTTTAAGGATTGGAGCGAGCTTCACAGCACCATACAACGACGTTGTTGGATTAGAAGCATAAACGGCGCTTCGCTCAGGCTTGACCTTAAGCGGAGCGCCGTTATAAGTTAGGCATACATCAATATCGACTTACCCTCTGAAACTGATTGCCAACAAGGACGCCTATTATGAACAATACGCGAAATATCCCTCTGCTGTACATCTCCTTGATTTTCATCACTTTGGGAAGCATGGTATTGCTCGCCTGTGGCGTGGAGTCGGGAGACCGGCGTCCTGCGAGGAGAGACGACGACAAGACCGGCGAGTTTCACCGCTCTCCAGTCGCGGCGTTCGAGCAGTTCCGGGTGGACGTAGAGAAGACCGACACGGGCTGTACCGCTGAACCCTCCGACATCATGGTCGGCGAAGGGTCGCGCGTTAATTTTGCCGTTCAGCTCACGGGCGGCGAAGTGACCACCACAGCCACAGGCTCTACTCAGCTACAAGGCGAGCGTGAAAAGGTATCCTACAAGGTTGACGGCCTCGCCATCAGCAGCTCAGGTGGCGCGTTCGGTCCAGGCATTACGGAAGTTGACCTGGAGCTGGAAACGGGCACGCGACGCAGCTATTCCTTCAGTGTTGCAAGCGCGGGCGCGTTCGACATCCTGTGCGATGGTGAGAAGGTAGGTACTTTTACGGTCAACTAGGCCGCATATATCCCAACAATACCCAGTCACACTAAATACGAAACAAGCCAAAGAAGAGGGGCGGTCTGATCAGACCGCCCCTCTTCTTGTTATGCTCGCTAGTGTTTTGAACCGACTCGGAGATTACTCCAGGAGGGTTGTGAGGTCAATGCCCTGTTCCTGCGCGTTGCCGATGGTGCTCCAGGGAGTCTGGACTACCCAGTGGTCGGGCTCGATCTCGACCAGAGGCGGTCGGGACTTCGCGTACTCGTGGTTGGGGTCCACTTCGAGGGGCGTGCGCGTCATGAAGACGTCGCCTTCGGGCGGGTCAACCGGGGAGACGACCTCACCGGGCAGCACGATCTCCTCGCGCTGGATGTCCGGGTGCGAGGGCAGCGCCGCCGAGAGGAGCGCATTGGTGTACAGGTGAACCGGGTTGCTGAAGATGCTCTCGGTATCGCCCATTTCCTGAACGACGCCGAGGTACATCACTGCCATGCGGTCGCACATGTAGCGCACGGTAGCGAGGTTGTGCGCGACCATGACGTAAGCCAGGCCGTGCTCCTGCTGAAGGTCAACGAGCAGGTTCATTATCTGTGCGCGAATGGACACATCAAGCGCGGACACCGGCTCGTCGAGCGCGATGATCTTAGGGTTCAGTGAGAGGGCGCGCGCAACGCCGATTCTCTGGCGCTGGCCACCGCTGAACTCATGAGGGAACAGCGATGCTTGATATGCCGGCAATCCTACCTCTTCCAGCAGTTCCTGAACGCGGGAGGAAATCTGCCCCTTGGTCATCGTCGTGTTGACCTCAAGCGGCTCTCCAATGATGCTACCGACGCGCATGCGGGGATTAAGAGACGCCCATGGGTCCTGGAACACAGCCTGCAGCGAACTGCGCAATTCGCGCTTGCCCGCGCGGCTGAGAGTCGCCACGTCCTCACCTTCGAAGAAGACCTGACCGGATGTCGGCTCCTCGAGGCCAAGCATGACCTTCAGCGTGGTCGTCTTGCCGCAGCCGGACTCGCCCACAAGGCCCATAGTCTTGCCACGCTCGATGTCGAAGCTGACGTCGTCCACAGCCTTCAGGATGCTCTTGTTGCGGCTGAGGAAGGAGTTGCCCACCGGGAACCACTTGCGAAGGTGTCGCACGGATATGATGGCGTCGGAGCTGCTGTCCACGCCGGGGGCCGATTCAACGCCGAAGCGGTTCACTGCCCCGTTGGAAGAAGTGCCATTAGTTGTCATTTCTTAACACCAGCCTTGTTTAGTCTGCTCTGTCTGGGATGTTCCGGAGTGGTTGAGAGCCGCGCCGCCTAGTATTCCGCGCCGTAGGGAACGAGGTGCTTGTAATTGTCGAACTCTGCCACTGATGAGTGGGAAAGCTGCACCCAGTGATCAGGCTCGATCTCGACAAGCTCGGGCCGAATCTGGAAATCCTTTTCGAGGGTGGGAAGCGGTGTGCGGTCCGCGAAGGCGTCGCCCGGAGGAAGGTTATAGAGCAGCGGCGGCTGGCCTTCGATCTGTGCCAGACGTCCCGTCTTCTCCTCTAGCTTTGGCACCGAGTTGATGAGCGCCTTCGTGTACTCGTGCTTCGGATTGTTGAATATGGTGCGGACATCGGCGTGCTCGACGATGCGGCCCGCGTACATGACTGCAACCCTGTCGCACATCTTTGCGACGATGCCGAAGTCGTGTGTGATGAACATAATGCCGACGCCTGTTTCTGCCTGAAGGTCTTTCAGGAGTCGGAGGTACTGTGCCTGAATGGTCACATCGAGTGAGGTCGTTGGCTCGTCTGCAATGAGGACCTCGGGGTCGCAGGAGATGCCGATAGCGCCGACGACGCGCTGGCGCATGCCGCCGGAGAGCTGGTGCGGGTAGTCTCGGATGCGAACTTCGGGGGCAGGGATACGGACCTTGCGGAGCATGTCGATGACCTGATCGCGCAGGTCATTGCCCTTCATGTTGCGGTGAATCTTCAGAGCCTCACCCACCTGGTCGTCGATGTCGAACACAGGGTTGAGAGCGGTCATCGGGTCCTGCAGCACCATGGCGATGCGGTCTCCCCGAATCTTCTCCATCTCTTTCTCATCGAGCTGAAGAACGTCCTCTTCGTTCAACAGAACCCGCCCGCCGACGATGTGTCCCGGAGGCGAGGGTACCAGGCGCATGATGGAGAGCGATGTTACGGACTTGCCGGAACCGGACTCGCCCACGATGCCGAGGGTCTCGCCGCGTCTCAGGTCGAAGCTAACGCCATCGACTGCCTTAACCACACCCCAGCGTGTGACGAAGTATGTTCTTAGGTCGTCAACTTCCAGAACTACATCGCCTCTTGAGCCACTTGTAGTCATGCTATATCTCCCCTTCGTACAGGTTTTTGACTTTGCAGAAGTCCGCAAAGGGACACTGCGCCGAATTATGCGGAATTATCCTCAATTATCCAAAAAGAGTATGCAAACTATAGCCAATAACCATAGAAAAGGCAAGCCTGCGGACTAGGTTTTCGGTATTCGGGTAAGCCAGTTCGTTACGGGCTTGCGCTGCACAGTCAACTGGATTCAATTGGGTCAAGCTGCTGTTATACTCATGAACGTTGGGGACTGCGGATGGTTGGCATTCAGCGGGGCGGAGAGTTAGTGTATGCCCAAGGTGCGGGACGCGATACGATTGGTTGAGGGTGATGGGTGGTATCATGTGCGAACGCGGGGCAGCCACCGACATTACAAGCATCCCCTAAAACCGGGAAAGGTTACTATTGCCGGGAGGCTGGGCAAAGATTTGGCTACGCCTACTTGGCATAGCATCTTGAAACAGGCTGGGCTTGAAAGGAGACAATTACGATGAAATACCTTGCAATTATCGAGAAGACTGACAATGGATACTCCGCGTACCTGCCGGATTTGCCCGGCTGCATCGCCGCGGGAGATACTCGCGAAGAAACTGAGCAACTGATTCGGGAAGGGGTCGTGTATCATCTTGAATTCATGCGTGAGGACGGCGATCCCATTCCCGAGCCAACCACGACCGCGCTAACGGTGGAAGTGGAGTTGCCTGCCGTGGCGAGCGTGAGCGCGTAGTCATGATCCACATCTTTTTCGACAATCTGTATCTTTTCTAACCTGCCCATCCTGTTATTATCGGAGGAAGATTACCATGCAGCGTTCCGGTAAGGATGTCCTATATTTCGAGACTGGCCCTGATAACGCGCCGACGATGTGGGTTGATCCGGGGGAGGAGTTCGAGGTTGTAACGCAGATGAACCGGGGTCCGTGGCTGGATGACCATCCGGACGGCGAGAGGCTTCGGGAAGTGCTACGGGCCGGCAACCCTTCGAGCGGCTGTATCTATATCAACGGCGCGGAGCCGGGCATGGCACTGGTCGTGCATGTCGGCGAGATTGAAACAGAGCCTTTCGGCTTCACGAACTACCGGGGAAGCACGAGCGCGATGCCGGGGTGGATGGGAGACAGCGGCGTAGGACGGCACCACAAGGTCGTGCAGATACGGGACGGCAATATCCTGTGGAGTGACACTCTGAAGATTCCGACTGCGCCGATGCTTGGCGTGGTGGGGGTTGCGCCGAAGTATGATCGCCGGACGAATGCGTGGGCGGGCGAATGGGGCGGCAACTTCGATATACAGGAGGTTACGACGGGCGCGTCGGTTTGGCTGCCGGTGAATGTGCCGGGTGCGCTGCTGCACATCGGGGATATGCACGCGCGGCAGGGCGACGGCGAGATCTGTGGCGCGGGCGGCATCGAGACGGGCGGCACAGCACGGCTGCGCTGCGAGTTGGTGCCGATGCCGGCGGGGATGACCTGGCCGCGCATCACGAACGATACGCACATAATGACGACCGCGATGGCGCGCCCTGCAGAGGACGCATTTCGCGCAGCGTTGTCAGAGATGATCCTGTGGCTGCAGCACGACTATGGCTTCACGCGGGGTGAGGCGTACCTGTTCCTGGGGCAGGTGCTCGAAGCGCGCTGCACGCAGTTCGTGAACCCGACCTTCAGCTATGTGGCTAAGGTGAACCGGAAGTATCTGCCGGGGTAATTGCCATAGACTAAACCGTCATAGAATTAACTGTCATGTATCAGGCATCGGGTGCGGACTGACGGCGCAGACGCTCGATTTCGGCGAGTAACTCGCGCTCACGAGCCTCGGCTGCCAGCCGTGCGTCGCGCTCCAGCAGCCGTGCGTCGCGCTCGGCCAAGCGCCCTTCTCTCTCTATCGCTTCCGGACTTATCGTTCTGCCGGTCTCCGGATCTCGCACATCAAAGCCGTATTCGAGCTCCTCACCCCAGTGGAATCGCAGGTCGAGGACCTCGCTGTAAGCCCAGACGGTGCCGTCCGCGTCATTTTGTAGCTCAAAATGCTGGTACTCGCCATCGATAAGGCGCTCGCCCGTAAGTGGCTGACCATACAGATCACCGCCCGTAGGGTCGAGTCTCCAGTATTCGGCAATACCAACCTGCGCGTAGAGATCGCGCTTACGACCGAGGTCATTTGACGCCGTGCTCGGTGACGCCACTTCCATTACAAAATCGGGAGGCTTGCCGATTTCCCATATCCAGTAATTGGGCAGATTTTCCAGAACGGCTTTTGGGTCGACGTCAAACGAGATGTAGCAGTCCGGGGCAATGCGACGGTTGCCGTTTGAGCGATCATAGAAAATGAAGCCACCGGCCGACACGAATACATCGTCTCGTTTGCGGAATTGGGCAGTCAGCAGGTGTGCAATTTCGATGATGACCGGGGCTTGCTGCATGCCGTCCTCTACGGGTTCCGGGTCTTCGTAGAAGATGTCCGGGAGCACCCTGTTGACAAATGCGTTGGTAATCGTCCTGGTAGTCGCCATGGCCTACCTCCAGCAAATCCCGTTTATTTTAATACTGCTGATATATTATAGTGCAAGACTTTTTTATGTGATGATGAAGTGCCTGATTATTGCGGGCCGGGGAAGAAGTCGGCGCCTTTCATAATCATGTCCTGCTGCTTGATCGCCAAGCCGCGGACGCGGGGCATGTACTCGTTATTCCAGCGCGGGTCGGAGCGCACCTGCTCGCGCGCCTCTGCGAAGTGGGTGTAGTCCCGGTACGCCCAGATGTGGACGATGCGGTTCAGGGGGCCGATGTCGGTGTAGTACCAGCCGGCGAGCTTGACGCCGTAGTCGTCGCGTATCTTGATGGCGACCTCTTCGACGGCCTTCATGTATTGCGGCACCGAGCCGGGTTGCAGGTCGTAGATTCGCATGTCGTAGATCATGGTGTGCTTCGCTCCTTCTGCGATTTCAAAATCCCAAGTTTCTGATGCCCGTATGGTAGTCTGCCTGTCAACCCTCCGATACGCGGCGTCGCTCGCCGAGGATTCCGTTGGGGCGCAGGAGAATAACTAGCACGAGCAGGAAGCCTATGAGGAAGAAGCGCAGGTTGGGGTTGTTGATCTCCTGCGGCAGAAACTGGGTGCTGCTCCAAATGCCCCATACGATGAATGCGCCCAGTAGCGCGCCGAGGTTGTTGCCGCTTCCCCCAACCATGAGCATCACCCAGATGATGAATGTCGCGAGCAGCGGGTCGAAGACGAATGGGTCCACGTAGCGGAAGCCGTGCGCGTAGAGCGCGCCGCCGATACCCATGACGGCTGCTCCTAGAATGAAAGCCTGCAGCTTGAAGCGGAAGACGTTCTTGCCCGCTGCGGCAGTCGCCTCCTCATCTTCGCGGATGGCTCGGAGGACGCGCCCCCACGGCGAGTCTATGGCGCGCTGGACGGCGAAGTAGAGCGCGGCGAGCACGATAATAACCACTGCGAAGTACAGGAGGTCGTACTGGTCGGGGGATACCCTGTCACCGAGGAACTTGGGTATCTTGTAGAGACCGCGTGAGCCGTTGCCGAGCCATTTTTCGTTGAGGAACATCAGGCGGACGCTCTCGGCAATGCCGAGCGTGGAAATGGCGAGATAGTCGTCGCGCAGGCGCAGGGTTATCCCGCCGACTACCAGAGCGACAATGCCGCTGACTGCTGCCGCGCCCGCAAGCGCGACTATGAACCAGAGGTCTATTCCCAGTCTCAGCGTGTTTCCAAGATTTCCGCCGAATATGAAGTCCTCAAACTGATCCGGGGAAGGCGGAGTGGTCGTTAGCAAGGCTGCGGTGTATGCACCCAGCGCGAAGAACCCCGCGACGCCAATGTTGAACAGGCCTGTGTAGCCCCAGTGGACATTGAGTCCCAGGGTGAACACGCCGTAGATGCCAGCGAGGATACCGAAGCTGACGAGAAAGTATATGAAGCTTATTAGGTATTCCATATCACGAGTCCGTGTCGCCGAACAGCCCTCTCGGGCGGACAAGCAGCACCAGCAGCATTATGCCGAACGCTACGGCGGGTTTGTATGCCGGGGACAGCCACTCCGTGGAGACTTCCGTTGACACACCTACAAGCAAGCCGCCGACCAGCGCGCCCCAGGGCTTGCCGATGCCGCCGAGAGTTACCGCGGCGAAGAGCGGAATCAGAGTGTTCCAGCCGGAGTTGGGGAGCATTTGTGCCTGTGATACGGCGATCAGAGTTCCGGCGATAGCAGCGTAGGCGGCGGCGATTGCCCATGTCCAGTGGATTATGCGAGTGGTGTTGATTCCCGTAACGCGCGCAAGATCGATGTTGTCGGATGTTGCGCGCATTGCCTTGCCGATGCGGGTGCGACTGAGGAACAGGTAAAGGGCGCCGACAAGCACGACTGTGGTGAGTCCGAGGAATATGTTGTCCGGCGGGACGCGCATTTCGAACGGAAGCGCGCCGCCCATGGGTAGTGCTAACTCGAAGTCGATGTGGTAGAAGGGCCTCGTTTCGCGGGGGAGCTGCAAGGGCTCGGTGCCCCAGAGCATCTGTATAGCGCCTCTGACGGCGATGGCGATGCCGAGGGAGACCATCGAGAGCGTTACCAGGCCGCTGCCGCGCTCTCGTAGGCGCTCATAGACTGAATAGTCCAAGGCGATGGCGACGGCGCAGCAGACAAGGATAGTTATCGGCAGGGCAATCAGCAGTGGATAGCCGAATGTGAAGGGACCGAAGCCCGCGCCTTCGATGCCGAGGGCGGGTAAGGCGACTGTCAGCAGAAATAGGGTGACATACGCGCCGAGGGTCATGTAGTCGCCGTGCGCGATGTGGGCGAAGCGCAGAATGCTGTATATCAGGGTGATGCCGATGGCACCGAGGGCGATCATGCAGCCGAGCAGCAGTCCGTTGACCATCTTGCCGGGCGCGGCGAGAAACAGGAAGCAGCACAGCACGACCAGCGCAACGCTCCAGCCGAGTTCGCTGTGCGCTGCGGTTCTGGCTCGCATTGCGGCTGAATGCATGGACATTAGCTCACGCTGTCCCCTGCTCTATTCTGCATGTTCATCATGAATTCTACCGCCGAGGTACAGGCGTCCGATCTCAGGGTTGTCGAGCAGGCCGGACGCGCTTCCCTCCAACTGATTCTGGCCGTCGGCAAGCACGTATCCCCTGTCGGACATGGCAAGGGCTGTGCGGATGTTGTGCTCGATGATGAGGATGGCGACACCGGTGCTGCGGATGTCGCGCAGCCTGTCGAAAATGAGCTGTGCCATGATTGGCGACAGGCCTGCTGATGGCTCGTCGAGCATCAGCAGCCTGGGTCTGAGCATGAGCGCGCGCCCGAAGGCGAGCATCTGTCGCTGACCGCCGGACAGGCTGCCGGCGCGCTGGCGGCGGCTGCGCTCTAAGTCCGGGAATATGCGGTACATCTCGGAAATCTGCGCATCCACATCAGTGTCGTCCACGAACGCGCCCATCTCAAGGTTTTCCTCGATGGTCAGCGAGGGGAAGATGTTGCCTGTCTGGGGTACATAGGACATTCCCATGCGGATGAGCCTGTCGGTGGGCATGCCGGTGATATCGGAGTCCTCGAAGACGATGCTGCCCTGCTTCGGGGTGAGCAGTCCGAAGATGGTCTTCATGAGGGTTGACTTGCCGCAGCCATTGGGACCGAAGATGGTGACTGCTTCGCCCGGTTCAATGCGCATGGAAATGCCGTGTAGGATTTCGGTCTCGCCATAGCCTGCGACGACGCTGTCAACGGCGAGGATGCTCATGCGAGTGCCTCGGCGGTGAATCCGAGGTAGGCGCTCAACACTTCTTCGTTCTGCTGAATCTCGTCGGGGGTGCCTTCCGTGAGCCTCCTGCCTTCGCTCATAACGATGACGGGATCGCAGAGGCTCATAACTACGTGCATGTTGTGCTCGATGATGAGGATGGTGATGCCGGTCTCTTCTTGGGTGCGCCGGATGTCCTCCATAAGCAGCTCTGTGAGAGTAGGGCTGACGCCTGCGCTCGGTTCGTCTAGCAGGATCATCTTGGGTCTCGCCATCAGGGTTCTGCCGAGCTCAAGGAGCTTCTTCTGGCCGCCGGAGAGGTTGGCGGCGTACTCGTCCTTGAGGTGGTGCAGGTTCAGGAACTCCAGCGTTTCTAGCGCCTGCCGTTCTATGGCGCGCTCCTGGGGGCCGATGCGCCATGGCGCGAACCAGGATGCCCAGACGCGCTCGCCGGACTGGTTCGCGGGGACGAGCATGAGGTTTTCCAGCACGGTCATCTGCTTGAATTCGCGCGGAATCTGGAAGGTGCGGACTAACCCTGTGTGGAAGGTCTCGTGCGCCTCCATCCCGTCTATGCGGCGGCCCTGGAAGGTGATCGTGCCGCTGGTGGGCTTGTGGAAGCCGCTGATGAGGTTGAAAAGCGTGGTCTTGCCCGCGCCGTTGGGACCGATGAGGCCGGTGATGGTGCCGGGCATGATGTCGAGGGAGCAGTGGTCAACAGCGCGGACGCCCCCGAAGTCTTTGACCAGGTCGCGGACTTCGAGGATGGGTGCGGTGGCACCAGGCTGGTTGCTTTCGGACATAGTTGCGCTCGTCGTCTATTGACCATCGGGACGATGCCGAGTTTATCAACGGGCATGGGTGTGGTCAAACGCTCCGCAAATGGGCGGTTAGCCGGCTTCGTATGCGCCGTTGCCCTCATCCACGTAGGTCGTGCCATCCACAAGCGAGACCGTGATGTGCTGGCGGTATGTGCCGCCACCGAAGCGACGCTCGGCACGGTGCTCGTGAGTCTCCCAGTCGATATGATTGCCGCCTGCCAGCGCTTCGTGCAGCACTCTGCCGTGCATCGTCTCGCCGCCGTCCAAGCCCAGAAGGTGCAGCACGGTGGGCGCAAGGTCGGTGTTCCCTGTGGGGCTTGCGACGCGAATGCCGCTCTGGAAGCTGCCGCCGCGCGCGAACAGGGAGTTGCGCATCTCGTGGCGGCTCATAGAGCCGTGCTGCCCAAGCTCAGGCGCTCCACCTGCGGAGAAGGCATAGCCTGCGTAGCCTGACGGACTTACGTGGGAGTTCCATTGGAAGGACATTGCAAGGTCAGGAGCGCGGGGACCCTCGATGCCTACCAGCGATGCGGGCAGCGTGCCTTCGATCTGTCCGATGGCGTCGGAGGCGACTAGCGAGCCGCACCAGCGCTGCTGCATGAGGAATCCTGCCAGCGTGTCCACCGTCGCCGCGTCCCTGTCGTGGGCGTAGAAGAGCACGGAGCCGCCGTTTCCCGCGACCGTTACGCCGCCCGGCTGATCTCCAAGCGGGAAACCTTCAGAGCGAAGCAGGCCCTCAACGTCTATGACCTCGGATATGGTGGAGTAGCCGTGGTCGGAGATGACGATGACATCAGTGTCTGTCCCGGCAGCGTCTATCCACGACAGCAGCCTGCCGAACTGCTCGTCGGCTTCGCGGAGGGCGCGGGTGCTGACTTCCGTGCAGACGCCGTGCGCGTGCTGGGACTTGTCCGGCTCGGAGAACCAGACAAGGGAGACGGCGGGCTTACGCTCGGCGAGGACATACTCGGTCATGATGTCCACGGCGCGCACGAGCTTGTCGCCGTTGGTGACGCCTTCGGGCGGCCATTCACCGAACCTGCCGACGAGGTATTCCTGCAATTCGTTGGGAAGGCCGAACTCAGGATGGATGGTCGCGCCGCCGACGCGTTCGGCGTGGGGGCTGTGCAGATAGGCGTTGCCGCTCGTGCCGGTGCTGATCGCTACATATTCTAGCCCGTGCGGTTGCAGGTGCTCGGCGAGCGTGGGCGCAAGCAGCACCTTCGTCTTGAGGGCGACCTTGGCGAGTGTCGGCTCCAGCGCGGAGAATGCTGTGTGCGGATCGTAGTCGCGCATTACGAGTATGTTGGCTGCTATGCCGTGCGCGCCGGGATTGCGCCCCGTCACCATGCTCGCAGCGTTGATGCGCGTGACGGACGGGTACACTGGATGATGGTGGTCGAATGCGACGCCCTCAGCGACGAATGACGCAAGGTTGGGCATGAGCGCGGGCGTCACCTGCGCGGGCTGCAAGCCGTCGAAGGCGACTATGAGAATGTTTCGCATGGCAGTCGTCCCTAAGCTATCGGGCTGTGGACTTCTTAAGCCCGATCTAAAGCCTTAAAAGGCTACATAAAGCTACTTTATTATGTCTGTGGGGCCGTCGCTCTGGTTTACAATCCGCATCACATACAAGATTGTGAGAACGAGCAAGATGATCAGAGTGATGCCTGCAATTACACCTATGTCCACCATGTCTAACTCCTTTTTCCTTTTGATGGGTTTCGTGAATTAATAGTCACTTTTTGGGGCGGTCGAAAATCCCTGTATCATTCTACTCTTTTGGGGCGGGGCCGAGAACCCTGTAAATCCTGTCGGCAGTGCGCTCCGATACGGGGAGCACCTCGACGACGACGCGGGAGAGTCCCACCACCTCGCCTTGCTCGTCGAAGCTGAAGTTATCGCCGATCGCGCCGCTCCAGGTGATGTCGTAGAGGCAGTCGCGGAAGCCGTCGGCGTCTTGGTCGTCCTGCGTCTGCTTCAGGCACTCGGCGGCGATGAAAACGGTGTCGTACGCGGAGCCCATGTGCCAGGGGAATACGATATAGCCGTAGCGCTCCCTGAAGTTGGCGACGACCTCCTGCCCCTTGCCGTTCGCGGGATCAAGGTCGGCGGTGATTGCCTTCAGTCCGGTCGCGGCATCTCCGGCTATTTCCATAGAGGTCGCGCCGACGGTGACGGTCTCTGCGTATATGGGGCCCTCGTAGCCGAGTTCACGCGCCTGCTTGATGATGGTGCCAGCCGAGAACTCGGACTGCGGCGAAATGTGTAGGGCATCAGGATTGGTGACGAACAGCTTCTCCAACTGCGTGCGGAAGTCGGTTACATCGGAGGAGAATCGTTCTTCCGCCACCAGTTCGCCGCCGCGCTTCAGGAACTGTTCCACAGATGTGCGGCGCACGCCCTCTGCGTAGTCTGTCGCTTCCGTGATAGTCGCCAGCGCGCGGATGCCGTCTGCCCAGAGGGTGTTGCCGGTGTCTATGCCGGTGTACACATCGCTAATCTGGGTGCGGAAGATGTAGTCACCTGCAGTAGCGATGTCAGGGTTTGCCGCCAGCCCGGAGAAGAGGATGGTTCCGTCCGCCTCCGCGAGCGGAGCGGCACCCAGCATCGCGCCGCTGCACGAGGTGCCGAGGATAATCTTGACGCCGTCCACGTCGGTCAGCTTCCTGTACGCGGCGATTGCACCCTGCGCGCTGCACTGCGAGTCCTCGACGACGAACTCCAGCGGTCGTCCGTTGATGCCGCCCGCAGCGTTGATCTCGTCGAGCGCCATCTGCTTGACCTGGTTCGCCATAACGCCGTAGGTCTCGCCTGGACCGGTGAGGGATTCCATGACGCCGATGCGGTAGGGCGTCTCGGTGTCCTCGCTGCCGCACGCGATGAGTGCGAGCAGGAGGACCGGCAGCAGAGCGAGGGCGATGATGGGCTTGGAATGCGGAAATGGCACGATGATTTTTCTCCAATGTCTGTATGTCACCTCTGTATAATATAGAGCAAATACGACTGTACTGGAATATATTTTGCGCGCAAGGGGATCAGAGATGGCACAGACGAACGAAGATACAAAGGGCGAGCGGCGAGAGCGGAAGCGCAGGAAGAAGCGCTACGGGCACAAGGTGAGCGGTCGGAGCGTGCAGACGCTGCAGCGGGTTATTGTGGAGCGGGCGAAGGAGGCGGAGGAGGGGGAGGAAGAGAGAAAGCCTTAGTACATCGTGAACATACTTGGATTGCAAGTCTTGGCTTGCTTGGACTCGGAGCGTCTAAGTTACTTTTCTTTTGAGAGCTTATCGTGTGGTTCCGCATTTGGAGAATCGTTAACTGTTAGTCTTAAGAAGTTTGAGCTTCTAAGGCGTCAACGAAATCGAAACCCTCACGGGTCACCAAGTAATATTCTCCACTTGAACCCCATTCAATTAGGCCTGCGATAGCTAGGTCACGAATGGCTCCTTCCAACGCCGCCGCTAGTCGCCGATTCCCTCTGGCGTCAAACGCTCTTCTACCTGCCTTTATTACTATTCCTTTCATTAGCCGAACTTTTATTAAGTTCCCGCTGTCATGACTTGCCGCTGCCACGAGAAGTTCGACCGCTTCCTCTGAGAGCGAAGTAGGAGACTCACCACTTGCTATTTCTTCGTAGGCGGGACCTACATCAAGTGGGGCAATAGTTGAGTCAAGGTTACCTGCAGTATGCCAGTTGGTTCCGTGCATATTGACTGGGCATCCTGCGCTGCGTAGTCGTTGTGCGAATTCCTGTCGCCTCTCCGTACTGTTTCCAAGCCGAATTACGTGACGACCCCCAATATCACTGAAGGGTTTGACCATCCCGACTTCAACTAGGACAGTCTGGTCTTGCGACCTGCCCATAGCGATTCCGGCTTCAAAAAGGACATTGGGTCTAGCCTGTCCAGAAGGATCAGTCTCTATTGGGAGCTCTTCCTCCCCCCACAAGTCCTTCCGCAGATGCACAACATCGTCTGGAGTGAACAGAACGACAATGGCCCGTGCATTTTCAAATGCGGCATCCAGTATGTCTCCAACGTAGGGCGAAGGTTGTCCCGTTAGTCTGACTGCTTCTGACCATTCTAATGGATGAAGATCAAGCGCACGAAGGAAAGCAAATAATTCATCCCGAATTACTAGATTTCGGCCGTGAACTACAAAGACATTTCGTGATGAATCTTCAAGTCCCAGTTTAACGGCGTTGGGATAAGAACTTGCAGCTTGGCTATCTGTCTGAACCATTCTTAAATATCACCCTATTTCTGTGATTACACTCTAATCTTGCAGCGCAATGACGTTCCTTCAAATTAATGGAATCGGAACGCCTATATGCCAACTCGTGAGAATCTTCGATGCAGAACGGTGCCTACTGCCCCTCCAGTTCTTCGCGCATTTGCTCTTCCCGCTGGACTTGGTCGGGGGTTATGGTGTCGGCGAAGTCTTCGAATTCGTAGAAGGGGCGGATTTCGATTTCGCTGGGGCCGGGCATGGGGTTGGGGGCTCGCTTGACCCACTCGACTGCTTCGTCCATGTCTTTGACTTCCCAGAGCCAGAAGCCTGCGACTAGCTCGTTGGTGGCGGAGAAGGGGCCATCTATGACGGTGCGGTCGGTACCGTCGAACCTGATGCGCTTGCCTTCGGATGTGGGCTTGAGGCCGTCGCCGGATTTCATAATGCCGGCTTCGAAGAGCTGCTGGTTGTACCTGCCCATGGCTTCGAAGAGTTCGGTGGAGGGCATGACGCCCGCTTCGCTGGCGGCGGTTGCCTTTACGAATACCATAACGCGCATGGGTACGCTCCTGTGCGGTGAGGTGAGGGGTGGGGAGACTGCTGTGGAGCCAACGGACGGACTCGAACCGTCGACCTGCTGTTTACGAAACAACAAGTAAAAACCCCCCAAAAGTCGTTTTTTTCACTAATCCAGCATACGTAGCATCCTTCCTAGTTACAAGTCAGTCAGTATCAATTAGGAAGGATGCGAATGATGAAAACTTCTCAGGCTGTCGGCATGTTCTTGGATTCAAGACTCTCCAAAATGGTGTCGCCAGAGACCATCAGAGCATACACTTGGGCGCTAGAAAAGATGGAGAGCAGGTACCCTGAGTTACCCGATTCTCCGAATGATATGCAGCAGTTCTTCATTGACAACTCAGGTTTATCGCACGCTTCTCTCCTGAGTCTGTGGAGGAGGCTGCGCACATTCTGGACGTGGGCGGATGAAGAGGGGATCGCTCCAAACCTCATGTCTCGAACCCCAGCTCCGAGGGTAAGGAGGAAACTGCCGCGCACACTCACTTCACCCGAAGTTCATCGCTTGCTCGCCTCCGCGGACAATGAGCGGGACTATGCGATTCTTGCTGTGCTGCTGGACACCGGTATGCGTCTCGGCGAACTCGAGTCTATGACCAAGGACGGCCTAGGGCCGGATTACATAAGGATTACCGGCAAGACTGGCGACAGGATAGTGCCTGTTTTGCCAAGCGTACTCGAACTTGTAAACAAACAGGGGGACGAGAGAGGAATCTGGATCGGAAGGCAGGGGCGGCTCACCGCCTGGGGATTGCAGTTAATCGTCAGACGCTGCATGGAAAAAGCAGGTTTTAGGCCGCCGAAGATAGGGCCCCACACGTTGCGACATACATTCGGGCTACAGTACGTAGTGAACGGGGGAGACCCGTTCTCACTCAAACGCATTATGGGACATCAGGATATTGAATCCACTATGATATACGTAAACATGTCCACTGAACTCGTGGCTCAGCAGCACCGTAAGTTCTCCCCTATGGCGGGAATCGACGCTGCGGATTAGGCGCGCTCTGCCTACTCGGCCAGCTGTCGTCCTAGTATGAATTCTGCATATACACATAGGGGGGCGGATTCTGAGTGCCGTGTTAATCTCACGGCGACTCCAATGTCCTGCCAATCTGAAAGCAGCAGGGCCTCTTCATGGTCTGCAAGAAGGCTGGACGCCGCCAGATTTCCCATCTCCTCATAGGTGAGTTGGCCTATATCTTCGGGTACTGGATTGTAAGCACCGTTGTAGAATGACTGAACTCTAGCCCCAGGCTCGCCATATCCAATCTCGTGTAAATCGGTGAGGCGTTGAGCATCGTCAGGCGCTGTGTCCAAAGCAATATACGTGCGGGCCATACTTCGTAGCGAGTAGTCAGCTTCAAGAGTTGGAATTCTTGACGACTCTCGAACCCGGTTAATGTGGGCGATTGCGTATGCGCTTCCATCCGAACAACCATACCCGATAACAATGAACACGCCGAATAAGGAGTGGTCATCGTCGGGATAGCCGCAGGTTATTCCCATACCAAAGTCTTCATAAGCGAAGTTGCCGACCTGCCGGGATAGCACGTCGGTCATCTCGGATATGATCACTTCATCCGGCGTATCCATTGCCCAGACTTCTCTGAAAAAGGCCATCCTTGTCCAGCCGTCGTATTCGCCTTCCTTGACACTTTGGCTATACTCATCGTCGGCGTGTTCTTGCCCAACTACATCTTCTCCCGCCAGGTCATGCGACACTCTCCATGCTGCCAGTCCCAAGTCCGAATTCGCCATCGCCTTGGGCAAGCCTTGCTGCCTTCTTCTGTTGGCAACAGATTCTGAAACGCCATTTATGATCTTGTATTGACGAATAGCCCGTATGATGTCGTATGGAGAAAATGGCGGACTGTCATCGCCCCCAACTCTACTGCTGTATGCGCTATTGACGTAGCTGGCGACAAACTCTGCATCTAGCTCAATTGCCTTGTGGAAGTCTTCCGCTGCTTTTTCGAACTCCATTCTCTCCGTGTAGACATGCCCTCTGGCAACGTATGCCTCGACATTCCCAGAATCTAGAGAGACGGCCTTGTCCAAGTCCTCAATAGCTCTGTCGTAATCACCTATCAAGCCATAAGTCTCTCCCCTGTAACGATAAGCCTCAGAACTTGAGGGATCACGCTTAATGGCTTCATCAAAGCAGCATAAGGCTGAGCTATATTCACCTTTGTTCAATTCCTCGATTCCTAACCTCACGGAGTTGCACTTGGCACTCTCTGTGGCATGTCGCCATAGTTCACCGAACATTGAAACACCCTTGTGACCTCTCTGCCGTGGCTAGTCTTTAGTCCATTTGGAAATTATACGGCAAAGACAGGAGATCAGTTGTATTTTTGTGCGTTGACTACACACACTGCACAGGCCACCCCGCCCACTGAACAAGGATTTACGTCGATATATAAGCAACCATATCTTGGTCATACATCGCGTTTTCTGTTCGTTCTTTGACATTCCCTCTTTCATCACTTTTCAACGAAGGAAGGGCCAGAATGGGCAGCAGCATTGACGATTCCGCGAGTGTGCTGAGATAGATGCAAGAGAATACCCTAGAATGGTAACCCTCCCAGACATGGTGGGAGAAGGAAACGGCTGGGGATCCTGATAAGATTTTGGAAACACACGCCAATATCTGTCAGGGGTTCCAGTCGAAGCCAAGAGTACGATTCATGCTGCCAAGGGTCAACAAGTATCCGGATGCTCGTCCGTTGAGCTGCCCACATTGCGCCCGAGTCGCCTTTCACAAGCATGCCAGCCTCGAGAAGCGGATAAAAGACCTCTACATCAAGCGTGTTACGGTCGTCAGGTACAAGTGCGCGGACTGCGGCAGGACATTCAGGCGCTACCCTTCGGGCGTGGACGGGCACGCGCAGAGCAAGCGCTTGAGGGCGTTGGCGGCGCTGAGTTGGGCGCTGGTACTGTCGCACAGGTCTGTGGGACACTTGCTGACTGCGCTGGGGTGCGAGTTGTCGAGGATGAGCAGTTGGCGAGATGTACAGGAAGCGGGAGTGTGCGCGATGAGGGCGCTCGGTCGCAGGGTGAGGGAGCGTGTAGAGGTTGTGGGGGCGGACGAGACGATGCTGAAGTTGAAGGGTGAGAAGATAGTGGCCGCGTTCGTGGTGGACGCCGGCGGCGGCAGTCCGGTGGGCATAGACCTGCTGATGAAGCAAGACAGCGCGGGCTTTGTTGACTGGCTGAATGGGTATGTGCAGGAGTTGGGAGTGAAGGCGATAGTCAGCGATGACCTGAGTACATACAAGCCTGTGGTAGAGGAGTTGGGCTTGGAACATCAGATATGCTTGGCGCATGTGAGGAAGAATGTCTCTAGACGCCTGAAAGAGATAGAGGGATGGGAGTGGCACAAGGCAAGGATGTGGTTGTTGCTGAACGAATTGCCGG
>MKWU01000966.1_pt1 | contig 52706 bp, 45 predicted proteins | sample 809101 | NCBI WGS metagenome assembly MKWU01 (sample SAMN05860141, study PRJNA318959) | sponge metagenome | host: Aplysina aerophoba | place: Slovenia: Piran, Adriatic Sea, Gulf of Piran | collected 2013-05-07 | reverse complement strand
CACGCACTGCCTACCTGCTCGAACGCGGCGAATGCCCCGACACCGCCGCGGACCTCGCAGCGCTGGGCCCCGCCTTAGGCGACGGCCCGCACTACTTCGGTCGCCGTGTCGCAGCAGACAAGTTCAAACCCTGGATGCCGCTGTGGTCCCCAAACTACAAAGTTGTGGACTACCTGCTGGAACGGAACTGGTCCTACGACTGGAACCTTTGAGCATCTGATGGCCCGCCACCCCAATCCGCTAGTTGGTCGCAACGATCTACTGCGGTCGTATCCTGCTGCTAGAAGGTCCAAACGGGTTTTTGAAGCCGCCGTGCTGGACTCGGCGTTCGATGTGGTCCTGTCGGAGATGCGTCGACAGGGCCTGTTCGAGTTGTGCGGGATGGTCTTCAAGGGAGGTACCGCTCTTCGGAAATTCCACTTCGGGCACAAGAGCAGGTTCTCGTTCGACCTCGACTTCGATACCGAGGAAGGCGCAGCCGAAATCGTGGCGGAGCAACTGGAGGGTTACTCGTCACATGGATTCTCCTACGCGTTCAACGAGCGACGAACGCACCAGCTGTTGAAGATTGATTCTCCGCTCTTCGCTGACGGTTTCTACGAGGCGAAGATCGACTTCTCCCATCGGGGGTGCTGGCTCCCGCCAGACGAACGAACACCGTTGTCGTCTCCTGTGACAGCAGGTCGGGTCTGGGAAGAGGCAGCGACGATCCCGACCATGCGTTTAGAAGAGAACGTGGCCGAGAAACTGAGCCGTTGGCAGGGGCGCCAGTTGGTCCGTGACCTCTACGACATCGCCGAGATAGCTCCGAGCCTCACCGACCTGGCTCTCATCGCGAAATTGTATGTGTTGAAATCGCACCGGAACTATTCAGCGACGCTCCCGTCAAGGAGACCCGCGTCCGCGGCTCGTCTTCTGGGGCCAGTGGCAGCTGCGGCTCAGCCTTCGGACTTCGAGTTGGCCGATCTCGTCCAACCGCATGCGTCCGCGGACCGAGACAAGACCACGGTCATCCGCGACACCCTGAACGTAGTCGAACGACTCTCTCAAGCCCTGGACACGCACATCCGCGACCCTTCGTTGCGCGAGATCGCTGCGGACACAGGAACGTTGGAATGGAGAGTCGACCAAGAAATCGAGTCACTACAAGAATAGCACCGACAGTCACCCGCCGTGCAGTCACCGCCAAGCGTCGCCGCTACGAACACCTGATGGCAGCATGGTGCACCGCAGCCGCACAGACAGACTCATCGACTGGAATATCCGCAACCACCCTGATCCTGAAGCTATCCGGCACCGTCATGTCCACCGCCATATTCGGGCAACCCAACCCTTGCCCTTGACGCTCCTTGCAACGACCGGATCAGCGAACCCAGCCACAGCGCCGATCACGGTGTCAAAATCCTCAATCGCTCCAAGACGTAGCCGCGAAGGAGCTCGTCGGTAGGGCGACCGAGACTTCGGGCGAGCCGTTGCAGGTCAAGGTATACGCTCGGTCGGTGTGTCGCGACCGACGGGAGTCACGGCACCAAGACTCGGATCGTGTCCGCGAAACCTGCCCCAACGTTTAGTTCGTGTGCTGTGGTCAACAGCGTCGACGGCCACGGTCGGGAGCGCAGGTAGCGGCGCAGTGCTTCGTTGGCGTTCTCCGGGCCGGCCAGATGCCGCAACCGGAAAGCGTCGACCACTGTTCGTTCCCAGTTTGTCGACAAACCGCCCCGGCTCGAGTCATTCAAGAAGTTGAGCCTGCGCGTAAACGTGGGGGGCGGGGTGAAGTTGAGCCTGCCCAGTAAGCACACATTTCGCGAGGATTTGGTCGCGAGGATTTGGGGCGTGAGTCTCAATCTTCCGACACCGATGATCGAATGCGAACCGATCACTTCAGAGATCCATCGGCGTTTCAGAGGCGCTGTTGCTTGAGTTCGTTCACAGCTGCGAGAAGTTCGTCGATGCGGGCATCCACATCTTTGGGTGTGTCGCGTTTGGTGGTCATGGCCCCAGCAATGTTGGCTGTGACGACCCCGAACGCGGCAATTCCCGTGACCATGAGCACCGCCGCGATCAAGCGGCCCGCAACTGTTACCGGGGCGATGTCTCCGTATCCGACGGTGGTGACGGTAGTGATAGCCCACCAGGCCGCGTCGCCGTAACTGTCGATGGCGCCGTTGCCGTCCTTTTCGACTATCCACACTCCTCCAGCTCCCGCGGCGACAATGGCTGGAATGACAACCACGAGCGTCTTGCCGACAAGCCCTCCCCAAAGGCGCACCACTGTGTGCCAGGATCTCGTGGCGTAGACGATGACGCGAGCTGCCCTCAGCACGCGGAGCGCTCTCGCGGATCGCAGTATCCGCGTCGGCATCGGCCAGACTACAAGTACGTGTCAGGTCGATACCCCATGCACGACCTCGCCTGCTCACTGCGACAGCGGCTGCTGGTTGTCTGAGGCCGGATCAACGAGGCCCTGACCCTGTAGCGCGTCTCACTACCGCCCATTCACCTACAACCAGCGATACTGACGACCTGGCCGGGGCAAGGCACCCCCCACCGCTGCCGGGCGCTGTGAAGGCGGCCGGTGAAAGGTCGGCGTCCGAGTGGGGGACCGTCTGGAGCTGATCTTAAGGTCGTGCCCGCAATGTCGTCTGGGCCAAGCGTTCGCACTTCTGGGCTCGCCCGCGGAGTTCCTCGACGTGGCTTTCGATGCGTTGAGGGTTGACGGCGATACCTGGGAGCCTGTCAACTGTGGCGTCCATCGCTGCAGGCAGCCCGTTTGCAAACTCGATGACGCGTTCACAGATTTCCGAGCGGGAGCGTCGCAGCTTTTCTGCGAGACCGACGAGGCCCGCTTCCTTGTCGCAGGTCTTCAGATTGAATCCTTCTCCCATCTTCATCGCAAGCGGGATCCGCTGCACTTGTCGATTGCCTCGATAGGGCAGCCAGCTGCACGCGTCGTACAGCGGCGAGAGTTCGGGGCTGCCGTCTGGGGCGAACAGCCAGCTGTAGTTCTTCGCGTGCGCGTCGTTGTTCGCGATCAGCCAGTGGTAGATCAGCATGTCGCGCAGACGGTCGACATTTCGAGATGCTGCTGAACCTCCTGCGCTTGACGCAAGCTGGCGCAGCTCGGTGATTCCCGGTCCGCTGCAGCGTTCATACTTCTCGGCCGGCGGCACTCCGAGCGTTTGGCATGTGTCCTCTTGATGAATGCGAAGTGCGCCGCCGTCGAAGCGGTCGAAGCGGGTGACAACGATCACTTGCAGATTGTCGACCTCGGTCACTGTTGTCGTTGCGGCTGGTATGCCGAGCCGAGCGGCGGTCTCCATCGCGATGTGCTCGAAGATGCATTCATCGGGATACTCGATGCGGGCCGCCTTGATGATGTGTGTAGTGGGCAAGCTGCCCCACGGGCGTGTCCACGTCCCATCCGCCACGCTCCTCAAAGCGATCTTCGGTTGCATGCCCGCGAGACTGAACCCGACGTGAAGGTCGCGTCGCGTTCCGTCCATGCTCGCAGGAAGCACCGGATAGTCACGTAGCCATTCGGCGATCTCGTCATTGGTGATCGGGTGCTCGCCGCCCTTTGATGCCAGCAGGTCCGCCACGTCCTCAGGACCGCAGAACTGGACCGCGCCGGCGCAGTCGGCGCCCATCGGCGTCTCCAGCAGTCTCAGCGGATCACGTCGGTCGACCCCGAACTCGGATCTCAGGTGGTTCAGCACGCTCTCGTCGTCCGGCAGGAGATTCAGCAGCCAGTTCCGCAACTCGGGTCCGCTCGCTTCCAATCCCGCCAAGGGGAACCGGGAGGACAACGGCACCGCGGAGTCTCGGATGTACTCAGGCTTGTATCGGAGCGTGGCTCTCCGTCTGTGGAACTCGATGTCGCCAGCGTGTTTGCCGTCGATCAGCACGCACAGCACTTTCAGTCCTTTCGGGTGAACGACTCGATGTGCCCTGTGAGATCGAATTGAGGTTGTGGTCGGGGGACGATCTCGACACCGCAACCCAGTTCTTGCAGCACTGCGAGCACCAGGCCGAGCTCGGCGGAGGCCTTCCCGTTCTCGGTCTCGGAAAGCCACTTGCGTGACACCCCTGCGGCGGCAGCGAGCTCTGCTTGGGTCAAGTCGCGCTCGGTGCGGATCGCTCTGATGGCGCGGCCGACCTCGAGCGGGCGAACGAGCGACACTCGTGAGTGGATGCTTGCTGATTCAGCGTCCAAATACATGCAGGTAGAATATCACCGTTCAGTTGCACACGCAATGTGCGGTCGAACAGTTACATACACCTTCGGTAACCGAACGGCCACACAACTATAGGCATTTCCCCTAGCTTCATGGCCCTGGGTGTCGCGACTTCACCATGAGTGTGTGGGTTCCATTCTCAAAGTGAGTTGATGGCGCGACGAAGCATCGACGGTGGGTTAGTCTGCGACTTGCATGACACCGGGAGGTCGAATTGGGTTTGCTGGATGCTCTGTGGCCAAGACCCAGCCGAATCCCTGCGCGTCCCAGGTGCCGGTATCTGTTCATGGTGGCCCTGTTGGCACTGGCGTCCTGTGCTTCTGTAGACAACGAAGACCGAAACGCGGATACGGGCACCTCGGACGGCAGCGGTGAACTCTCCGAGACGGGGGAGTCCATAACCACCGATGACCCGACGGTAAACGGATCCCGCGATCCTGACAGCACCGACGGGGCCGAATCGCCCGGGACAGCCAGGTCAGGGGACGATTGTCCACCTCATGAGCCCGACGACGCGGTCCTGTCCGATCTTGGGACGCGTCTGGCCGGTCTCGACCCAGCGCCGGCAAGCAAGAGCCCTCAAACTCTGGTTCGATAATGTCGACCGCTGGATCAAGCCGATGAATGGTCCAATCAATGATGGGCACCAAGAGCCTGTCGGTTCCTCCGTCAGCTACCACCGTGTAGGTGATCTGTCGGTTCACCGGGCGGTCCCGAACTCAAGCTGCAGCTGACCAAGTTTGCGATTGACGGGCGAACCTCCGATAAAATCTGCTACACGCTGCGTGGCTTTCGGTAGTACTTCTGGTTCCGGCCCATTGGGCGCGGCGATCCGCCATGTGTTTTCGATCGGCCGAAAGACACTGTATTGGCCGTTTCTGGGTGAATTAGCCACTTCAACAAAAACCATCTCATCCAATTGGACTTGGCGAACCATTTCTGGTGAGTGCGTGTTGATCAGCACTTGCCTCAAGGGATTGTCGTCAGAAACTGGTAAATCGACGTCCACCGCGTAGTCACGCAGCAGCTGCACAAGATTGGGAATACGTGACGGGTGGATTCCATTCTCCGGCTCTTCCATGCATAGGACTGCCCTATCCTGACCATCTGCCAACATCAGAGCGAGCGCAACATATCTCAAGGCGCCGTCCGAGAGGGAACGGCCATAGAGCCAATTGTCTACTCCGGGAACCTTTGCCCTCAACGCCAACTGGTCCCTGACGTCGTCGCTGTAGACATCTATAACTTCGATACCTGAGTTGAGTTCGCGAAGGTTGTTGACAATTTCAAGTGTGGCATCGGGGTGCTGCTGTATGAGCGCATTGAGGGTCGCTGGAATATGCCCTCCTGAAGCCGAGACGTGTTGAGGCGCCGAACGCGAGTCGGGAGCCCTCATGACACTCGGCTCAAGGTGGAGGATCCGCCAAGACGACATTTCTCGCTTCGCCGCAAGCACCGTCGGATAGTCGAAGGTGTTGGTGCCTCCGACCACGGTCAACGGTGACTTGCCCACGGGCGTCGGCCTCCCCCTGCTGCCACCATCACCGTGAAGCATGATCCGGCGATCTTCGGAATTCGTCGAGATCAGCGCCCCGCCCCGACGCGACCCGACAGCAACCGAATCCCTGAAGTCAGCGGACGACGCGAAGCCGACGAACTTGCGGTACTCCCCGAGCCTCGCGTGCGTCAGACTCTCATTCTCGACAACCAAGCGGTCGGATTCACCTTGATAACCGAGCGTCAGAGAGTAGGTCAACAGCGTCGTGCTGGGTGTCGCCTCCTCGCCGAAGTCGTCTTCGACTCGTTGGGGGGCCATCATGTCAGCCGTCAGTTCAATCTTGCGGGTCGGGTCCCGGCCGAACACCAGGTCCAGAGGCGAGTAGCTGCCGTCACTGGCACTCCTGACCCGCGTGGCTGCTTCAGGAATGTCGTGCTCAGCCAGAGCGCTCAGGAAGTGGATCGCATCGAACAGGTTGCTCTTCCCCGCCCCGTTGTGACCGATGAAGCAGGTGAAGGGCCCCAAGCGGATACGCGCGTCCCGGATGCTCTTGAAGTTCTTGATCCGCATCCCGACGAGCATCGATGCACCTCCATTCTGCGTTGCCCGAGCCTACATCGCTCAACCTGAGCGCATCTCAGCAGAGCCTCGCCCGGGTTGTCATGGGGCGATCAGTTCGGGGGGCGGGCCGTTACGCCGTTCGCGGCCAGCGCCCGCTTGGCGTCGGTCAGCCTGGTGTCGGCACCCACCTGGGAGAAGCCCTTGTGGGCCGAGTGAAGGTTGCCGATACCGTAGTTGAGCACCGCCAGCAGCGGTCCCCTTCGGCTTGCACAGTACTCATCGCTTACAGCCTGCCCTTGGTCGAGGGCAGCACGTCTCCCTCGACCCTCACTGCGTCGCGCAGGGAACGGGCCGCACCCTTGAACATGGCCTCGATAATGTGGTGGGTGTTCTTGCCGCGTCGCCCGACGATGTGCAGGGTCACCCCGGCCGAGGTGACGAACGCCCGCCAGAACTCCTCTACCAGGTGCGGATCGAAGCTAATCGCTGGCCGCGTCGACGATCACGAACATCAGCTCGCAGCTCGCGGCGAGTTCGCCGTCGACGGTGGCGCGTCCCTCTCCCTTGCCGGCGCGCGCAGACAGACGGGTCATCCGAGCCTCGATCGTCAGCGTGTCACCGGGCACCACCTGGCGCCTGAAGCGCGCCCTGTCGAGCCCCCCGAAGAGGGGGAGTCGGCCCTTGTATCGGCCATCGGCCAGAACCGCCAACGCTCCCACCTGTGCAATCGCCTCACAGATGAGCACTCCGGGGAGCGTTGGGCGGCCTGGAAAATGACCAGAGAAGAAGGCCTCGTCGCCAGTGAGCCGCCAGACACCGACCGCAGACTCGCCCGCGACGATGGCACGGACGTCGTCTACGAAAAGGAACGGAGGTCGGTGAGGCAGCACCTCGACCGGATTCGGCAAGCCCATTGCTGTTCAACAAGCTGCGGCGCCACGGCAGGGCCGCAGTGCCGCGGGTTCAGCTCTTGCCTGCGGCCTTGAGCTTCGCACCGACGGTCACCTTGCAGCGGGTACCGGCGGGGACATCGATCGCCTCGCCGGTCTGGGGGTTGCGAGCCACCCGGGCGCTGGTCGCGGCACGCTCGAACTTGAGGTACCCGGTGATGCCGACCTCGCCGCCGTTGCCGATCTCCGTCTCGATCGTGCTCATCATGGCATCGAGACACGCCCCGGCGTCTTTCTGGCTCACGCCGGCCTTGTCGGCCATGGCTGCAATGAGTTCGCCCTTGTTCATGATTGCTCCGTTTTTGTTTTTGGTCGCCCGCGGCTCTCGCGGCCGTAACGAATAACACGCGAGCCCGCACTCTCAACAATGTCAAGTATCTGCGGGGCTCGCGCGGCTTCGACAGCCCTTGAAACTACAGGGTTGCACGTGCGCCCCCCACCTCAGGGGACAAATTGCACGACCTCACAGCCCACGCCGCGACACCGGGGCGCCCGCCGGTGCCGGGTCTGCGCCGCACCCACCGCTGCCCCGGCAGACACGCAACAACGTCACGCACTCGCCGCTGCCCCGACGACCGCGCCTCAGGGGGTGCTCGGCCGGTGAGGTCGAACTGTGTTCTCGGCGGAGTTGCTGCGTCGCTCGCCCCGCAGGAAAGCGTCGCGGGCTTCGTCGCCCAAGCCGTGCAGATTGAGCTCGAACGTGAACCCCTGCTCCAGGCGGTAGCCGCGGCTGGGATCATCGTCGATGCCGATCAGCGATGCCTTGGCCGCTCGCATCGCGGTCGGATGCTTCGATGCGATGACCGAGGCGATCTCACGGGCAGTGTCCATCAGTTCGGCTGAATCGACGACACGCAGCACGGTCCCCCACCGCTCAAGCTGTTCCGCCGCCACCGGCTCGCAGCTGTAGAGCATCCAGCGAAGCTGCTTCTCGGGCACCAGCCGGGCCAGATAGCTCGCTGCCCCGAGCGCGCCGTTGTCGATCTCGGGGAGCCCGAAACGCGCACCCTGAGCCGCCACCACGACGTCGGCGCTTCCAGCGAGTCCGATGCCGGTGCCGAAGCAGAAGTCGTTGACCGCGCAGACAACCGGCACCGCGCACCCGTAGACGGCTCGAAACACGCTGAGGCAGGCCCGGTTGACCTCGATGATGCCCGAGTTTTGAGGCATCTGCTGCATCTCCTTGATGTCGACCCCGGCGCAGAATCCCCGTCCGGTCGCGGTCAGGATGACAGCCGACACTTCGCTGCGGTGCTCGATGCCGTTCAGGATCTCCGCGAGCCGGTCCGTGTCGGCAATCGACAGGGCGTTGACCTTCGGGTTGTCCATCACCAACTCGAGGACACCGTCGGTGCTCAGAGACTCGTGAATGGTCATCTGCGCACCAACACAGACGAACCATGGCCGAACAGCCCCTGGTTGGCGGTTATCCCGACCCTGGCTCCCTCGACCTGACGGGCCTGCGCCTGCCCTCGCAGCTGCCAGGTCAGCTCACACACCTGGGCGATCGCCTGGGCGGGAACCGCCTCCCCGAAAGCACCGAGGCCGCCGCTGGGATTCACCGGCAGGCGCCCGCCGATCGTCGTTACGCCGTCGCGCAGGAGTTTCTCCGCCTCGCCCACCTCGCAGAACCCGAGCTGCTCATACCAGTCGAGTTCCAACGCCGACGACAGGTCGTAGACCTCGGCCACATCGACGTCATCGGGGCCGAGGCCAGCCTCGGCATAGACACGGTCCGCGATCGAGGCCTTGAAACCCCGTGCAGGCGGCGCAGTCTGCGCCGCAGAGTCTGTGGCCAGATAGGGCAGGTCGATAACGGTGTCGGGAAAGGTCGGCGTGACAGTCGAGATGCCCGCGACCCGCACCGGGTCGCTCACGCCCCGGTCCCGTGCGTAGTCCATCGACGACACCACCAGCGCTGCTCCGCCGTCGGAGGTCGCACAGATGTCGAGCAGGCGCAGAGGATCGGACACAACCGGAGAGTTCGCCACATCGTCGATGTCGTACTCCTTTGTGAACCGGGCCCTGGGGTTATGCACCGAGTGGCGCGAGTTCTTGACTTTCACCCGGGCGAAGTCCTCGGAGGTGGCGCCGTAGAGGTCCATTCGGCGTCGGGCTTGGAGACCGAAATACACCGGGTTGGTCGCGCCGACGAGCTTGAAGCGCAGCCAGTCCATGTCGTCGGGACGGTCGCCTTCATTCGGCGCCAGAAAGCCCTTGGGGGTGGTGTCGGCACCCACTACGAGTGCCACGTCGGTCGCCCCCGAGAGGATCTGCCCCCGCGCAACCGACAGAGCGGTGGCACCCGAGGCGCAGGCCGCATAGGAGGATGCGACCTGCGCACCGTTGAAGCCCAGTGCCCGGGCGAAGGTCGAGCCTGCAACGTAGCCGGGGTACCCGCAGCGAACGGTGATCGCCCCGGAGACGAAGCCGACGTCGTTCCAGTCGACGCCGGCGTCGCCGAGCGCCTCGTTGGCCGCGGCCGTGCCGTACTCGACGAAGTTGCGTCCCCACTTTCCCCACGGGTGCATGCCGACACCGAGGACGGCGATCTCTTCCATCAGCTCAACCTCTCCATCACGCTTGCACCTCTACTGGTCTCCACTTACTGGTCTCCACTTACTGGTCTCCACTTACTGGTCTCCACTTACTGGTCTCCACTTACTGGTCTCCACTTACTGGTCTCCACTTCCACACCAAGTATTCGTGCTCATCATCCTCGTAGAGGGTGTCGATGACCAACTCGACTTCGGTACCGACACTGAGATCATCGGGAGTTACGCCCGCCACGCACTGCCCCAGGATCACCATCTGCTCCTTGTGGAGCTCGACTGCGGCGATGGTGATCGGTTCGTATGGATCGGTCGCAGCCACGAACGGCGGAGGCGGCTGGTAGTTGCTCGTCGTGTAGGACCAGACCCTGCCGCGCCGCGACAACAGCACCTCCTCGAGGTCCTGTGGACCGTTGACGGCCGGGTCACCCCCGGCAAGGTGCTTGGGGAAGAAGTAGGTCTCGCGGCCGGCGAGCTTGGCTCCGATCAGGTGCGGCTCGCCCTCGGTGGTATGCATCCCCTCCACAACAGGCACCCGGGTCTTGACCGGTGAGCCGGTGTCGGCGGAAGCGGATGCGGAAGCGGAAGCGGATGCGAAACTGTCGGGGGCCATTGTGATCTCCTGATCTGACGCACAGCCAGAGTACCGGTTACCTTGCCAAAGTATGAACGCAGACAACCCCAACCCCCAACGGTCGATCTCGGGTACCGCGCTGGCCCAGTACGGAGTCGTCGATTCGGTCGGCCGGTTAAGCTACAACGGCAACACCGGACACGGTCTCTACGAGCACGGTATCTTCGGCCCCTTCGAGAAGCTGAGCCTCAACGACCGCGGCGACCTGTTCCCATAGTCTCCGGTCGCATAGGGCGCATTGGTAGAGTGGCGCCGTGACCGCACTCGACCGTTGGACGCCGCTCGTAGACCTTGAGGGCAAGAGGGCCTTCGTGGGCCGCCATATCGGTCCCCCCGAAGCCGAGAAGGCCCAGATGCTCGCGGCGCTCGGCCTAGATTCGATGGAGGAGTTGATCGACACCACGGTGCCCGAAGACATCCGCATGTCGGAACCGTTGGACCTCCCCTCCGGTATCGGCCAGACCGCCGCCCAGAACATGCTTCGAGCCATCGCCCGCTCCAACCAGATCCGCACATCGCTTATCGGGATGGGCTACCACGAGACCATCACTCCCCCGGTGATCCGTCGCAACATCTTGGAGAACCCCGGTTGGTATACCGCATACACGCCCTATCAGCCCGAGATTTCCCAGGGCCGCCTCGAAGCGCTGCTCAACTTCCAGACGATGGTTGCCGAACTCACCGGGATGGACTTGGCCAACGCTTCGCTGCTCGACGAAGCAACGGCCGTGGCAGAAGCCATGACCATGCTGCATAGGGTCAGCCGCGCAAGGACCGGTGACTGCTTCTTGATCGACGCCGAGTGCCATCCCCAGACGATCGCGGTGGTGGAGACGAGGGCAGAACCGATCGGGCTCCAAACCGTTGTCGGCGACCCGGCGACCGCGGACCTCAGCGGCGTCTATGCAGTAGTGGTGCAGTACCCGGGAACCACCGGAGTGATCCCAGACCTCGAGGCGATCATCGAGCGGGCGCACGCCAACGACACCCTCGTGGCTGTGGCCGCTGATCCGCTGGCGCTGGTCGTGCTGGCGCCGCCCGGTGACTTCGGTGCCGATGCAGTTGTCGGAAGCACCCAGCGCTTCGGGATACAGATGGGGTTCGGCGGCCCGCACGCCGCATACTTCGCGGTGCGTGAGCAGCACCAGCGCTCGCTGCCCGGCCGGCTCGTGGGAGTCTCCCGCGACACCGGAGATCGACGGGCGCTGCGTCTGGCCTTGCAGACCCGCGAACAGCACATTCGCAGAGAGAAGGCCACATCCAACATCTGCACCTCACAGGTGCTGTTGGCGGTGATGGCCTCGATGTTCGCCATTCACCACGGCCCGACCGGTCTGCGCCGGATCGCCATGCGGGTCAACCGCTTCGCGGCCGTGCTGGCGGACGGACTGCGCCGCGGCGGACTCGACGTCGTGCATGAGGAGTTCTTCGACACGGTCTGCGTGCGGGTGCCCGGCCGTGCCGACAAGGTCCTGACGATCGCGCTGTCACAGGGGGTGAACCTGCGCCGGGTCGATGCCGACACCGTCTCGATCACACTCCACGAGACCACAACCCGCAACGTCATCGAGATCGTCTGGTCGGCTTTCGGGATCGACGGCGACGTCGGCTACCTCGACGTGCATGTCCGAGACCCGCGTCCGGTCAAGTACCGGCGCGACACCCCCGCGCTGCAACACCCGATCTTCACCGCCTACCACAGCGAGACCGACCTGGTGCGCTACATGCGCCGACTCGTCAACCGCGACATCGCTCTGGACCGATCGATGATTCCGCTGGGCAGCTGCACCATGAAACTCAATGCGGCCACCGAGATGGAGCCGGTGAGCTGGCCCGAGCTGGCTCGCATCCATCCCTTCGCGCCGGTGGGCCAGACGGTCGGTTATCAACGGATGATCGACGAGCTCGAACGTTGGCTGACTGAGATCACCGGCTACGCAGCGGTCTCGCTGCAACCGAACTCCGGGGCCCAGGGAGAGTTGGCGGGGCTCTTGGCGATCCGCTCCTACCACCGCAGCCGCGGCGAGACTCAGCGTGACGTCTGTCTGATCCCGTCTTCGGCGCACGGCACCAACGCGGCCAGCGCGGTGATGGCGGGAATGCGCGTCCTGGTGGTCAACTGTGACGACGAGGGCAACGTGGAGATCGCGCATCTCGACAAGCTCGTCAGCGAGCATCGCAATGAGCTCGCCGCCTTGATGATCACCTATCCCTCCACCCACGGAGTCTTCGAGGTCGAGGTGCGCCGGATCTGCGAGATGGTCCATGGCGCGGGCGGGCAGGTGTACCTCGACGGCGCCAACCTCAACGCCATGGTGGGTCTGGCCCAGCCCGGCAAGTTCGGCGCCGACGTGTCGCACCTCAACCTGCACAAGACGTTCTGTATTCCCCATGGCGGCGGCGGTCCCGGAATCGGGCCGATCGGCGTCGGAGAGCACCTGGTCCCGTTCCTTCCGAACCATCCGTCGACGCCGGTGGCGGGCCCGCCCACGAGCCCTGGGCCAGTGGCGGCCGCGCCGTGGGGGTCGGCCGGAATCCTGGCGATTCCCTGGATGTACATACGCATGATGGGCGCGAATGGTCTGCGTCAGGCGACCGAGACCGCCATCTTGAACGCCAACTACATCGCCAAACGCCTCGAGGACTACTATCCGGTGCTCTACCGCGGCGCCAACGGCCGGGTGGCACACGAGTGCATCCTTGACACCAGGATCATCTGCGCCGAGGCTGGACTGCGCGTCGACGACATCGCCAAACGCCTCATCGACTTCGGGTTCCACGCCCCGACCATGTCTTTCCCGGTGCCCGAGACGCTGATGGTCGAACCCACCGAATCGGAGAGCCTCGAGGAGCTCGATCGATTCTGTGACGCCATGATCGCCATCCACGCCGAAGCTGGCCGTATCGTTGCCGGTGACTGGCCCGCAGACGACAACCCGCTCGTCAATGCGCCGCACACCGCCGATGACGTGACCGCCGACTCCTGGCCCCATCCCTATTCACGCAACGAGGCCGCCTTCCCCGAGGGCTGGGGGCGCGCCGACAAGTACTGGCCCCCGGTGAGCCGGATCGACGGTGTCTACGGCGACCGCAACCTGATGTGCTCATGCCCCCCGATGGACCTGCTCAGCGGGCAGTGACCCCGCAGCGGCGAATCACCGCCGTGGCGAGTTCGATTCTCACGGCGACGCCGGATTAGGTTCGGTGGATGGCAAATCCACAGCACGACCTCCTTGTTGAACGGCAGGGCCACGCGATGCTCCTGACCATGAACCGCCCCGAGCGTTTCAATGCGATCACCGGGGCGATGTTGATCCGCATGTACGACGCCTACCAACAGGCCTCCGCCGACCCCGACGTCCGCTGCATCGTCATCACCGGCGCCGGCGGCAACTTCTGTTCGGGGGCCGACCTCAGGGCCATGGCCGGCGACAGCCGCGAGGGTGACCCGATGGACACCCGGGCGCGCATGGCCGAGGACCCCGACATCGTCTACAAGGCACTGTTCCGCCACTACCGTCCGACCAAGCCGATCATCGCTGCGGTGGAGGGCGTGGCGATAGCGGGAGGGACCGAACTGCTCCAGGCGATGGAGATCCGGGTGGCTGGGGAGAGCGCTCGTTTCGGTGTCAGCGAGGCGCGCTGGTCGCTGTATCCGATGGGTGGCTCGGCGGTGAGGCTCCCCCGCCAGATCCCCTACACGCACGCCGCTGAGATCCTGCTAACCGCCAAGCACATCAGCGCTGCGCAAGCCAAGGAGATCGGCCTGATCGGCCATGTCGTTCCCGACGGAACAGCGCTCGAAAAGGCCATGGAGATCGCCGAGGTCGTCTCGGCCAACGGGCCGCTGGCCACCGCTGCCATCACTCGCACGCTGCACGAGTGTGACGGGATGGAACTCGACGAGGCTCTGCGCCACGAATGGGACTACGGGCAGGCAGTCTTCGCCTCCAACGATGCCTCCGAAGGCCCCAGGGCCTTCGCCGAGAAGCGCAAGCCCAACTTCACCGGGAGTTGACCTTGCAGACTCGGTGACCGCCCCCTAGAGTAAATCTAGAACCTGTTCTAGTTATTCAACCTCAGGAGAAATCACAATGGAGTTCGGCCTCTTCTTCAACGGTTACCTGCCCGGCCCGGCGGCTCACGACACCGAGTCAGAGCACCTGATGCTCATGCGCGAAGCGGAGTACGCGGTCCTCGCCGACAAACACAACTGGAAGTACGCCTGGTGCGGAGAACACCACTGCCTCACCGAGTACAGCCACATGTCCGCCCCCTACCCGTTCATGGGCTACGTGGCCGCGAAGACCGAGCGGATCCACCTCGGCTCGGCCATAACCTCGTTCCCCACAACCAAGGAGCACCCGGTCAGGTTCGCCGAACGGGCCGCGATGATGGACCACCTGACCGAGGGCCGCTTCGAGTTCGGCACCGGCCGCGGCGCCGGCAGCCACGAGGTCGCCACCTTCAACGGCACCGTGCTGTCCGAGACCAAGGCCATGTGGGACGAAGTGGCCCATGAGATCCCGCGCATGTGGGAACAGAAGGACTACAGCCACCAAGGCGAGCACTTCGCGGTGCCGACGCCGCACAACATCCTGCCCAAACCCTACGGCAAGGGGCATCCACCCATATGGGTCGCATGCGGCAACCCGGCGACCTTCGCCAAGGCTGGCGCCCACGGCATCGGCGCCATCGCCTTCAACTTCGAGCCGATCCACAACCTCAAGGGGCGGGTCGAGTCCTACAAGGAGGCATCGGAGAACGTGACCGACCAGATCGGCCAGTTCCAGAACAACAACGTGATGATGACCAACGCAGTCATCTGCCTAGAGGACCGCGAGGAAGCCCGGGCCATGGCCAAGCGCAACCTCCGCGGCTACCGCGTCACCATGGTCAACATGTACCACGACTCGATGCCCAAGAGCCCCGATGCCGTCGTCTGGCCCAACGCCGTGCAGCGCTATGCGCTGGACGACGAGACGCTCGACATGGCCCTGGAGGCCGGATACATGCTCTGCGGCAACCCCGAGGAGGTCTGCGAACAGTTGGTGGCGTATCAGGACGTGGGATGCGACCAGGTCTGCTTCGGCACCCCCGACGAGGGCTACACCCATGAGCAGACCCTGGAGATGATCGAGGTGTTCGGCAAATACGTGATACCCGAGTTCGACAAGGACCCGGTGCATTCGACCACCCGCTACCGGCAAAACGCCAAGCCCCAGTTCCCGGTGTTCAACGGCGACGTAGACCCGGTCGTCGATGCGGCCGTGCCCCCAGCGTTCCCGATCGCCGTCTGATACCTGGTCTGGCCGAATTGCCTGCGGAGATCTCTGCTTTGGCTGCTAGAACAATCCGATGGCACACCATAGAGCAACTTTGAAGGTCGGAATCCAGATTCAGCCGCAGGGCGTGAGCGTTGAGGAGATGCGCACCGCCTGGAGGGCCGCCGACGACATGGGAGTCGACTCGATCTGGATCTGGGACCACTTCTATCCCCTGTTCGGAGATATGGACGCCACCCACTTTGAAGCCTGGACTCTGCTGTCGACGATGGCTGCTGACACCTCCCGAGCACAGTTGGGCACGCTCGTGACCGGCAACAGCTACCGCAACCCAGAGTTGCTGGCCGACATGGCGCGCACCCTGGACCATGTCAGCGGCGGCCGGATGTACCTGGCGGTGGGCGCCGGCTGGTTCGAACGCGACTACACCGAGTACGGCTACGAATTTGGCACTGTCGGCAGTCGCCTGCGCCAACTCGAAGCCGACCTGCCCCGAATGAAGGACCGCCTCGCCAAGCTCAACCCCCCGCCGCTGGGCGCGATGCCGATCATGATCGGGGGCAGCGGCGAGAAGGTGACCCTGCGACTCGTCGCGGAGCACGCCGACTCATGGAACGCCTTCGGTCCGCCGGAGAACTTCGCGCGGCTCTCAGGCATCCTCGATGACTGGTGCGCCAAGGTCGGTCGAGACCCCGGCGAGATCGAGCGGACGGTCGCCATCGGCGCCGACGACGTCAACGACATTGAGCGTTACACCGCTGTCGGTGCCGACCATGTGATCTTGATGAGCGGAGGTCCCTTCGACCTCTCGCCGCTGCAGACCCTCATCGATCAACGCGACGCCCGGGGCTGACCGACCTTCTTTTCTCCAGTCAGGTGCGTCGGGAGGACTGATCCCCGAGTTGTGCGCGGTTGCATCAATTAATGTCGTAAATCATCGAGTTGTGCGCGACTGCACCGGCTAATGCGACAAATCCTTAAGTCATGCGGATAGGCTCTGCGCCATGACGAACCGGTCTCTGCTGGGCACAGCATCGAACAGCCCGTTCTCGCCCGATTTCGGCAAAACCCCGCATTCACTGGTGGGACGGGACAGTCTTCTTGCGGAAGTGGGAAGCGGGTTGGTCTCTGGACCCGACGATCAGCGCTACACGAGCATTCTGATGGGAGTGCGCGGGTCGGGCAAGACCGTGGCTCTCAACGAAATCGAGGACCGGGCCGCCGCCGAGGGTTGGGTTGTGCTGTCGATGGACGCGGGGACGCCTGGGCTGCTGGAGCGAATTGTGCAGTCCATCTCCGAGGCGGAACGGGCATACGACGCGCTCGGTCTGAACGACAGTCGCACAAAGCGGGCAGTCGAAAAGAGCATCGGAATCAGGTTGGGTCCACTTGTGGGCAAGATTGCAACGACCGAGGACCACGAACTGAGATCGAGGATGGGCCTGAGGGAGCACCTCACCTATCTGGTCGAGGCAGCGCAGCAGAACGGCTCGTCCGTACTGTTGACCGTCGACGAGTTGCATGGGATCGACAGGACCGAGGGGCGCAGACTGTCGAATGATCTTCAGCACATCACCAAACGCGCTGAGATGCCCTTGGCCTTTCTTGGCGCAGGGCTGCTGGAGTTGAAACACACCCTGATGAGGGACCGGAAAATGACTTTCTTCCACAGATGTGAACACTTCGACATGCCTCCCCTGTCGACCGCGGATGCCATGGTTGGCTTCGCTGGGCCGGTTCGCGGCGCTGATGGCGCGATCAGCGATGACGCGTTGCGGTTGGCCGCAGGGGCTGTGGACGGCTCGCCCTACCGTTTGCAGGTGATCGGGGACATCGCTTGGAAGATAGCCGGAGCACCCGACCGGGAGATCGACTCGTCCGCGGTGGAGACGGCAGTCAACACCGCTAACAGCGTGATGAACACCAAGATCAGCGTGCCCGCATGGCACGACCTGTCCGAGGCGGATCAGGGGCTTATGGGTGCGGTCGCGCTCAACGGTGGGATTGCGACGTCAGACGAAGTGGCGCGGGGTTCGATGTTGGACAAGAGGGTTGTGGGCAACGCGCTCTCGCGGCTCGCCGACCTCGGGTATGTTGACAAGCCCGACCGTGGAGTTTTCCGGCTCACCGGTCTGGTGCCGCATGAAGTCATCCTCGACGAGATCGGGCACGCTGACGACAGCATCGCGTCGGCGGCGGTCTTCCCCAGACCGAAATGCCGCAAGTTCATGCCACGGGCGAAGGCTTACTGCCTGCTCCCCCAGGACCACTCAGGGGGCTGCCGCTCGAAGCATCCGTAAGACGGACACTCCACTCCGCAACACGCTGCGGCACTCGCAGTGCTCGGTGCCCTAGTTTCGCCCGAAGGTCTTGGAGAGTTGGCGGCGGTGGTCGGATGGCTGCTCGAACCGGTGACGTTCCCCCCCCCCCCCACTACCGCACCGCCCATGATGGTGAACCCGCTCAGCCGGTAGGGCAGCAGATGGAGCACTCGAGAGCGAACTCGTCAACCGGGTCACCTGGAAGATCCTCAACGCCCAACCGCGGGCCCGCCGAGGGCGACCTCAAACGTGGCTAGCCTGTATAGGTGTCCGTCCGTCGCACCTGGGCACGGCGGGGCCGGTTGTCTGTCAAACCTCAGACTGCACGCCGAAGCGGTCAACATAGAACTGCAGGTCGTCTGCCAGGTCGTTGAGGTCGACGCCGAAGTCCTCCTCGACGTGATAGCTGACGCTGCCGTGGACGCCGCGGGGGTGCAGCGCCATGTAGTCGTTCATGGTCGCCTCGGTCTGCGCTGACCACGGATGGTCGGCGAGTTCGTAGACGGTCTTGACCGTAGCTATGTCATCGGCCATGAACTCATGGAACTTCACGTCGATCGACTGCGCGGCCGGCACAAGTTCCCGCTCGTCGGCCATAGCCCGGAACATCCGCTGCATACGGTCGATCCAATAGAGGCCGACATCCCGGATCTTCTCGGGGTTGCGGCTCAGCCGCGCAGTGTAGGACAGCATTGTCGACATCGACTTGGCGACCGCGACCGGATCGCGATGAGTGCAGATCACGGTTGCGTCGCCGAACACCGACATCAGCGGTCCGAGTTGTTCGACATGTTGGGGGGACTTGAGAAGCCAGCGGTCAGCGCCGGTGGGGCGCACGAACATGAGGACCTTCAGCATCGTCTTGAGGTATTCGTAGTAGGGGGTCTGGTCGCTCGCCAGATACCAGTCGCGGTGTGACGGCATGACCGCCATCGTCTCGGGTGCCATCCCACCGTAGGGAATGGCGAGCAGGGCGATCTCCTCATGCACATGCTCGGGAGTCATGTCATGCATGCGCTTGAAGTACGGGAGAGCACCGTTGAGCCCCGCAAGCCCCTCGGCGCAACGCCCGAAACGGGGATCGTCCTCGTCGCGGGGGCCATGGTCGATGCCCTGCTCTGCCAACGGGGGCACCGGCTCTAGGCTCTCCCAGTAGGGCATTGTGCGAAAACTCAGGTCCGACGACATCAGGTTGTGCAGATGTGTGGTCCCGGTACGGCCCTGGCCGGCGATCACCAGCGGACGCTTGATCTCGATGTCGTGGATCTCTGGATGCCGCTTCAACAGGTCGGTCACCAGCAGTTTCTGTTTGGCGTAGCCGACCAGCGTCGAATGGTTGCTCAGCTGTCCGAGGGTCGAGAGGTCGCCCTCAGTGGGCATGGCCCGCATCAGGCTCTCGAGCGGGGCGACGTGGAGGTCGTCGCCGAAATCGTCGAGTCCGGTCTCCGCGGCGGCCTGGGTCAAGACGGCGTCAGACGACCATTCCAGCAATTCGGCCATCGGCGCCGCCAACTCGAAGGCAGCCTTGATCTCCTCGGGATACTCCGGGGCAACGAGGTCCGCGATGCGAACGGGCGGTGGCCTGGTAAATCTTGTCATGGTTGAACCTTCTCTCTGGGCAACAACTGCTTGGATTCGGACTCGACTCCTATGCGGCGCAGCATCCCACGGACCGGGCGCGACGGATCGGCAAGGTGGCTGCGGAGTGTCGCAGCGAGGTCGGTCGCTGCCGAGCCTGAGACCAGCGAAGCGAACTTGGCATCGATCTGTTGTGGGCTCAGCGGGTCGTGCATCGACCCCCACTGGCCGTGGACCGTCCGTTCGAGGACCTCGCCACTGCGAAGGAAGATCCGCACCCCGCCGCCCATCTTCTTGGCGTACGTCTCGTCGAACTGCTCAGCCGCGCGCAGCGACACCACCCGGGCCTGAAGATCTGCGATCGCGGGGCACCCGATCCGCTCCGGCCCATAGGTTGCCGGGTCGCCGGGATCGGCGAGGATCGCCGCAGCGATGTTGAACTGCGCCGAATACTGAGCGGCCATGACCGACGTCGTTCCGTCCATGCTGTTCTGGGTGGCCGCCTTGGTGGGGCACTCGGCCTCGATCCGGTCGATCTGGCCTGCGGTCAGTCGATGCTCGGCCCGCAACTCGGCGGTGGCCTGGATCAGCGGATGAATGTCGCTGCAGGCCGCGTAGGGCTTGACGGTGATCTCGTCGATCATCCACCGGCTGCCGAGCGCCTCAGTAAGCAGTTCAGTCGCGGGCGCGGTGCCGAACACATTGCAGAACCCGTACCTGCCGGCCAGCCCGTCGGCGGCGCCCTCAAACCCGTGGGCCGCAAGTGATGCTGCCAACAGGCCCGCCTCAGCGGCACGCCCGGCGTGCATCCGCTTGGCCATCCCTCCCGAGGCGGCGAACTCCATGGTCCCCGAGGCCAACGACACCGCCACCCCGAAAGCGTGGTTCAACCTCGCTGCGTCGAAACCGAGCAGTCGGCCGGCCGCCGCCGCCGATCCGAAGACCCCCGACATCGAAGTCGGATGGAATCCCGCCAGCATGTGGGCTGCCGGTCCCACGGCTATCCCCGCTCGACCCATGGCCTCATAGCCGATCACGATCGCCTCGCTGAGGTCCAGACTCGTCACCCCCGACTCCTCGGCGAGCGCCAGTGCCGCCGCGACCACGACTGCGCCGGGGTGGCTGATCGCCTCCTCATGCACGTCATCGAGCTCAAACGCGTGAGCCGACGCTCCGTTGGCGAACGCCGCCATCGCCGGGGTGGTCTTGGCCCGGTGCCCGACCACCGTGGCCGAGCCCTCCCCTCCCGTTGCCAACCCATGGGCGATTGCGGCCTGCGACCAGGGTTGGGAGGCGCCGAAGGCCATGCATCCCAGGGTGTCGATCAAGGCATCGGTTGACCGAGCCAACAGCCTCCCGTCAACCCGGCCGCTCAGCCCGGCGAGAAAGTCTGCGAGGTCGCGGGTCAGCGACTCCGGCCGGGCCACTAGCGGTCACCGAGCGCTCGGGTCAGCGACTCCGGCCGGGCCACTAGCGGTCGCCGAGCGCTTCAAGCAACAGGGCATGGAGATGAGGCACGGCGTTCTCGGCATGCACGTCGGCGGTGCCGCTCGGGTCTACGATCAGCGGACCCGGACGATAGCCGCGGCTGGCCACGCCCCGTTGAACGGAGTCCATGAGGTCGAAGTCCTCGCTCACGGTCGTGTCCCAGTCGAGTTCGATCACCTCGCGTTGTTCCGGCGTCGGCTCAGTCCGGTCGAACCACCACTCACGGATCAGCAGGGTCTGCTCGACGGCCACCGGAACCCAGCGGAAGGTGTTGAGCACACGCCCCGGGTAGCACTGTATCGAAGACACCGGCCAGGTGTAGAAGGCGCCGTATTCGCGGCTGTCGGCCCCGCGGGTGTAGGCCGAGCGCTCCGGCGACGGCCCCTGCGCGGTGTGGTGGATCGTGAAACCTCGCGGGGTTATCCGGTAGCTCCCGGGAGTGACCACTCCGGCGGTGAAGGTCTTGTGCACGTTGGGACAGTGGTAGCACTCGTTGTAGTTCTCGACGGCCACCTTCCAGTTGGCGGAGATCAGGTGGGTGCGCCTCGAGGTCAGCATCCGTTCGCTGGAGTCGGGCGCGATCGCCTGCAGCTCCGCGGCGATCCCGGGGACTGTCGCTTCCAGTGAGGGGGCGTCGGGGTCGAGGTTGACGAACAGGAAACCCGCCATCGACTCGACTCGAACCGACGGCACGCACAGCTCGCCCACATCCTCTCCACGGGCACTTGTCAAGCGCCCCGACAGGTTGTATGACCAGGCGTGATAAGGGCAGGTGATGCTCGACACCTCGGCTGCGTCAGCGGCAACCAACTGGTGGCCGCGGTGTTGACAGACGTTGTAGAAACCGCGGATCAAGCCGTCGTCGTTCACCACGATCACGCTCTCGTCGGCGACTCGGGCCGTGAACAGCCAGCCGGGGGCGGCGACCTGCGTGCGATGCCCGACAAGCTGCCAACTGCGGGCGAAGATGCACTCGAGTTCACGGGCGAAGATCTCGGGATCTGTGTAGTAGCGGGCGTCGATCCCCCTGTAGTCGGTGTCTCCCATTGTCGCCTCTCCTATCGTCGCCTCTCCCAGTTTGCACCGCTCCCTGCCGCGCCTCTCCCGTCGGTGCAGGCCGACACTGCTAGTCCAAGTCTGCCAGCGCCCCGACGAGCTGGTCCATGCGTTCCTTGAGGTTCACGTCGCAGCGCAGGAAGCGGTCGCCCAGCCCCCGCCACGATGCTGCACCGTCCTTCACGATCACACCCCTCTCGAGCAGCCCGTTAAACACCTCCGTCGAGTCCGTGTCGGGATCGAGAATCTCCACGAGGAAGAAGTTGGAGCGGCTCTCGGGCACCATCCGGAACCTGTCCAGTTCGCCGAAACGGCGCTGCACATGCTTCTTGGCGTCGCTGATTGTGGCCACCGTGCGAGCGACGTGCTCGTCGTCGTCGAGGGCCGCGATGCCGCCGGCGATCTGCAGTTGCCCCATGTTCCAGGTGGGTTTCACCGCCAGCAGGGTGTCGATTATCGGGCGGGCGGCCACGCCGAAACCGACGCGCAGCCCCGCCAGGCCGTATGCCTTGGAGAACGTGCGAAGGACGGCCACATGGCTGTATTCCCTCCCCAGATGGATGTAGCCGGCCGTGTTGGAGTAGTGGACGTAGGCCTCGTCGAGCACGACTAGGGCGTGGGGGGCCGCCTCGATGATGCGACGGACGTCCGCCTCGGTCAGCCAAGTGCCCGAGGGGCTGTGTGGATTGGTGACAAAGACGATGCGCGTGTCGGGGTCGACCGCGGCAATGTAGGCGTCGACGTCGAGCGCCATCGAGGTGCGGTCGGTCGCCTCATGCACCAGTACCGGCACTCGCCCTTCCGCCTCCGCGAACAGGTGGTAGATCGGGAAGCACGGCCCGGGCATCTGTATCCTGCCGCCCGGTCCGCTGAAAGCCCTGATGATCAGCGAGATGATCTCGGTCTCGCCTGCGCCGCAGATCACCTGTTCAGGCTGGTATCCGCGGGTGTCGGCGATTTTCTGGCGAAGCGGCTCGGCGGTCCACGACGGATAGAGGTGCAGCCGGTCCATTGCTTCGGCCACCGCGGCGCGTGCTCTGGGGGAAGCACCGTGGGGGTTCTCTGCCGAGCCCAGCTTGGCGACATCTGCCACGGCGATCCCGTACCGCTCCGCCACATACTCACTGGCCAACCCCGGCACGTAATAGTCGCCGGGGGTGGGCGGGGTGGGCGGGGTGGGCGGGGAGGGGTTTTGTGTGGTCATTGGAGGTAGTCGGTGTAGACGCCGGCGGAGCGGCGGTTGGCGTGGAAGGAGTCGATCGCACCGGCTACATCGTCGGGCGAGTCGGCCATCATGAAAGCCAGCAGGACCTCCAACAGGGCGACCGCGGCAACGTTGGAGGAGAACGGCAACGGTGAGTCTGATTGGACCACGAAGGCCTCGGTCGCCGAAGCCATGATCGGCGCGGCCCAGCTGTCGGAGACCGATATCACCGGAACGTCCCGCTCCACGGCCAGGCGCACGGCTTCGACGATCTCCGCGCGACAGGGGCTGAAGGTCATGGCCAGCAGCACGTCGTCGGTCCCCATCCGCACCACGTCGTCGATCGCCAACCCGATGGTGGGAATGGCGGTCACGTTGCTCAGCGCCATGCTTGCGACATATGCGAAGTTCTCCGCCAGCGGCTTTGCCGTCCCCACCCCCAGCACGTTGGTGCGGCGGGAGGCATCGATGAGGTCGGCGGCGGCTTTCAGGCCGCTGGTGTGAACCTCCGAGAACATTGACTCGACATTGCCCAGGGCCGCAGAGGCCATGTCGGCCAACAGGGTGCCGTGACGACCCCCCTTGTTGATCGACTGCAGGAACCGCGCCCGATCCGGGAATGAGGGGGTGCCGTCGGCGGCCTGCTTACGGAACGGGGAACGGAAGTCCTCATAGCCGTCGAAGCCGACCGCCCGAGCCATCCGCACCAGGGTGTTGGGCTTCACCTCGGCAGCCTCGGCGATCGCCCTCATGGAGGCCACCGCCACCTCGCCGGGATGGTTCAGAACATAGGTCGCCGCTCGACGCACCTGGGGCGACATCGTCTCCAGCGCACTCGTCAGGGTCAGCAGGACCGGCGCGGGATCACCCGACGACACAGCGTCATCCAGAACCACAGCGTTGATCGGAGCCACAGCGTCATCCAGACCCACAGCGTTGATCGGAGCCACAGCGTTGATCGGAGCCACAGCGTCATCCAGAACCACAGCGTTGATCGGAGCCACAGCGTTGATCGGAGCCACAGCGTTGATCGGAGCCACAGCGTTGATCGGGTGAGCGGCGCTCACAGCAGGGCCTCCTCGAAGGGGTAGGTTGACAGGCGCTGCGGACCGTCGGAGGTCACCAGGTACATGTCTTCGAGCTTGACTCCGGGCCCACCGCGGTCAGAGCCGACGAAACTCTCGACGGTCATCACCGTGTCGGGGAGGATCTCGCCGTCGTAACCGTCGTTCTCCCAGTCCTGCCGGTAGACGATCTTCGGGTACTCGTCGGTCATCCCGACACCGTGCGACAGGCAGGTGTAGCGGTGCGCTATGAACTCCTGACGCTGTCGGAAGGCGTTCTCGGAGACCTCCCGGAAGGTCCGTTTGGGCTCCAGCAGCATGGCGTTGTGGGTGATCTCGGCGTGCGCCAGCCGGTACAACTCTCGCTGCTGCTCGCTGGGAGACTCGCCCACCACCCAAGTCCTGGAGATGTCGGCGCAATAGCCGAAGGGCCCGATCATGTCGGTGTCCATCGCCACGAAGTCACCGGCCGCGATCTCACGGTCGATGGCCATCTGGTACCAGGGGTTGGTGCGGGGTCCGCTGCTCAGCATGCGCGCGTCGATCCATTCGCCGTCATTGGCGATGTTCACCTGATGGAGCAGGGCCAGCAGTTCGTTCTCGGTGACTCCGGGCTCGGATGCACCCTGCATCAAGCCGATGGCCGCCTCAGCGACCGCGATCGAGTGCCTCAGGCACTGGATCTCCTCAGCAGACTTGACGTAGCGGGCTGCTTCCATCAGCGGTTCGGCGTCGATGACCCGCAGACCAAGATCGCGCAGCGCGCCGACGGCGCACGGATTGGCCTGCTCGACTGCGATCCGCGCGCCCCTGTCGGTCGCCGCCTGCACGTCGGCGGCGAAGCGGGCGGCGCGCGCTTCAAGGTCCAGGCCGCCGTCGAAGCAGTTCAACGCATGACTCGGGCGCTGCTCGACGTTCGCCGCCGACGACACGCCGTAACCGCCGTGCAGCACCATCGTGCCGTCACGCCGCACGAACAGGTCGAAGACCTGAATCCGCGACTGGAACACCGCGTACTCCCGCCAATCCGCGGCGTAGCGCAGGCTCACTGGGTTGAACAGCACCAACAGGTCCACGTCGGCGTTGTCCATCTGTTCGACCACACGGCCGAGTCGGTAGGCCCGCAGCGCATCGATATCGATGTCTGGTTTCGACAGGACAGGCAACCCGTTCATCAGCAACAACTGTACCATATTTGTCCGAACATGGTATGTTTGTTGCCAATGGCGATTCCCGAATCGGCTCAGGTGGTCATCGTCGGCGGGGGCATCTGTGGCGCGAGCCTCCTCTACCACCTCGCCCACGAAGGTTGGACAGACACCCTGCTCATCGAGAAGGCAGAGTTAACCTCCGGGTCAACCTGGCATGCAGCCGGCCAGATCACCCACTCCGTGTCGAGCTACACCCTCGCCCACTTCCGCAAGTACGGCTGCGAACTCTACGCCTCACTGCCCGACGAGAGCGGCGTCGCCACCTCCTGGCACAACAGCGGGAGCCTGCGGGTGGCCTACGAACCCGTCGAGGTCGACTGGCTCCGCAGCCAGTTGGGCGTGGCCGACTATGCGGGCAACCACATGGACTGGGTAGACAGCGACTTCGTCGCCCAGCGGCACCCCTTCTATGACGTCGATGAGATGCTCGGCGCGGTCTGGACGCCCGACGACGGCCACGTTGACCCCAGCGGGGCCACCAACGCAATGATCGCCGTTGCCCGCAGCAGGGGCGCGCAACTGAGCCGCCGCAACCGGGTGCTCGCAATCGAGCGGTGCCCCGACGGGCAGTTCGACGTTGAGACCGAGAAGGGCGCCGTGCGCGCCGAACATGTCGTCAACGCCGCCGGGTGCTACGCCCATCAGGTGGCGCAGATGGTCGGCCTGTCGGTTCCCATGGCCAACGCCGCGCACAGCTACCTGATCACCGACGTGGTCGCCGAGTTCGCCGACTTGGACCACGAGCTCCCGGTGATGCGCGACGACTACGTCTCCGGGTATGTGCGCCAGGAACAGCAGTCGGCACTGATCGGCATCTACGAGCAGCGCAACGCCGAGGCCGCCTGGCACGACGGCCCCGCCTGGTCGCTCGAGAACCCCCTGTTTCCCGCGGACTATGAGCGGATCGGCTTCTGGCTGGCCCGTGCCTTCGAACGGGTGCCGATCCTGGCGCCGCTGGGCATCAAGCAGGTCATCAGGGGCGCGATCGCCCACACACCCGACGGGGAGCCGTTGCTCGGGCCATCGGGAGTCCCCAACTACTGGATGATGGCTGGCGTGCAGGTCGGGATTGCCGACGGCCCGGGCCTAGGCCGCGAACTGGCCCGCTGGATGGTCCACGGGGAGACCGAGGTGAACGTGCGGGGCTACGACGCCCGCCGCTTCGGCTTCGTGGCGCCCGACGACGCCATGCGCTATGGACGCATCAAGGGGACCGAGGACTACGAGTACCGTCACCAGACCCCGGTTCCAGGGCTCGAGCACCCCGCCGCCCGGCCCTACCGGACCACCCCCCTCTATGAGCGACTCGCAGACAAGGGTGCAGTGTTCACCCAGGTCTACGGGTGGGAGAGGCCCAAGTGGTATCCGACCGTCGCTGGTCTGGCGCAACGAGACGTCGTGGCGTTCCGCCACACCGACTGGTTCCCGGTCGTGGCCGAGGAGTGCCGCGCCGTGCGGGAACGTGTCGGCATTCTCGACAGCACCGCCTTCGCCAAGTTCGACTTCATCGGGCCCGACGCCGCGGCGGTGCTCGACTCGCTCACAACGAACGCGCTGCCCGCGGTCGGACGGATCGCCCTCAGCTACTTCCTTACACCGACGGGCCGGATCGAAGGAGAGGCCACCATCACCCGCCTCGCGGAGGACCACTTCTATCTGGTGTCGGCCGCAGTGGGCGAACAGAAGGACCGCGAGTACTTCGAGACTCACTTCCCCGCTGGTGCCAGGGCGGATCTGCGCGTGCGCTCAGACGATCTCGGAGTCGTCGCCATCGCCGGCCCCGCGGCGCGCCAACTGCTGTCGAAGTGCACGAACGACGATCTTTGCAACCAGGCGTTCCCGTGGCTCAGCGCAGCCGACATCAGCGTGGCTGGCGTCGACTTGCGGGCGCTTCGGGTGGGCTTCGTGGGCGAACTAGGCTGGGAGCTGCACGCCCCCAGCGACGATCTGGGGACGCTCTACGACGCGCTGTGGGAGGCCGGCGCGGAACTCGGAGTCGCCAATGTCGGCAACCATGCGCTCGACTCGCTGCGCCTGGAGAAGCAGTACATGATCAGCCGCGACCTCACCCACGACGTCGGCCCCGACGAGGCCGGCCTGCACCGTTTCGTCAAGGTCGACAAGGGCTACTTCGTGGGCCGCGAGGCACTGCTCGAGCGGCGGTCACAAGTCATCTCAGGCCGGCGACCCCACCGCTGGCAGCTCGCCTATCTGGCGGTCGACACCGACGGCGCCGACGTGCACGGCAGCGACGCGGTCTACGCCGACGGCAGACCGGTCGGCCTGATAACCACCGGCGCTTACGGGCACCACGTCGGGCAAGGGTTGGGATTCGCCTATCTGGCCCCCGAAACGGCGGTGTCGGGCACTGAATTGGAGGTGCAGGTCGTAGGCGAGCTCCGCGGCGCGCGGGTGCTCGACAGACCGATCTACGATCCCGCCAGCGCACGGCTGCGCATGTGAGCGAAGCGAGCTTCCCCCGTTCGCAGAACCCCGCACCCCGGCCCGCACGTCAGCCCAATCGACAACTTCAGGAGATTCTAAGCGACTGTTTCCGGAGAATCAAATCGACCATTTCTCCGGTCCGCATGCCCCGACGCGCTCGGAGAGGCACCCGACGCGGCGGTGGCCGACATCTGACCCGGTGGCCCCCCGACCGGTGAGGGGGAGGGCTTCAGCGGCATCATCGGGTGCAGCGACTGCACCGGAGGCACCGGCGGCTGCGAGGCCCCGCGCCCCGCCGGGCCCGCGGAATGTCGCTCACGTCTACAGTTCCCCTGGCGATCGGGTTGGCGGTTATTGGGTTGGCGGTCATTGGGTTGGCGGTTATTGGCGTGGCGAAGGGGTCGGGAGGTTGAGGGCGCGTGCGAGGAAACTGGCCATCTGCGCCCTCGTTACCAGACCCTCAGGACAATACCGCAACGGGGACCGGTCACAGCCCGTGGTGATGTCCGCGGCCGCGAGCGCGTCAATGGCCGCCGCATGAATGCTCGCGGGGTCAACATCGGTGAACCCGGCAGAGCCGGACGACTTCAAACCGAGGGCCCGGACCAAGAAACTCGCCATCTCCGCCCTCGTTACCAGACCGTCGGGACAATACCGCAACGGGGACCGGTCACAGCCCGTGGTGATGTCCGCGGCCGCGAGCGCGTCAATGGCCGCCGCATGAATGCTGGCGGGGTCAACATCGGTGAACCCGGCAGAGCCGGACGACTTCAAACCGAGGGCCCGAACTAGGAAGCTCGCCATCTCCGCCCTCGTTACCAGACCGTCGGGACAATACCGCAACGGGGACCGGTCACAGCCCGTGGTGATGTCCGCGGCCGCGAGCGCGTCAATGGCCGCCGCATGAATGCTGGCGGGATCGACGTCGGCGAACCCGGCCGGCTGGACAGTTACCCCGTCAGCGACATCGCCGCCGGTACCGTCTTCGTCCGCGCCCGTTTCGCCGGTGTCGGTGCCATCGGCGCCGCCTTCAGCGGGGCCGGTGTCGGTATCGCCGTCCGTGCCGTCGGTGTCGTCGCCAATGTCGCCGTCGGTGTCGTCGCCAATGTCGCCGTCGGTGTCGTCGCCAATGTCGCCGTCGGTGTCGTCGGTGTCGCCGTCGGCAACGGTATCGCCGTTATCACCGTCACCAATGTCAACGTCGGCATCGTCGGCATCGTCGGCGACGTCGGCATCGTCGTCGACGCCGGCATCGCCGTCGGCGGCGGGGTCGGTATCGCCGTCCGTGTCGTCAACATCGGCATCGCCGTCGGCGGCGAGGTCGGTATCGCTGTCCGTGCCGTCAACATCGGTATCGCTGTCCGTGCCGTCAACATCGGCATCGTCGTCGGTATCGCCGTCGGTATCGTCGTCCGTGCCGTCAACATCGGCATCGCCGTCGGCATCGCCGTCGGCATCGCCGTCGGTATCGTCGGCGGTGTCGGCGGGTGGGGTGACATTGACTGTGAACGTGGCCGCGGGGCTGGTGGGGGCCGGGTCGGTGGTGTGGGTGATGGTGGCAGTTCCCGCTGCGACACCTCGTAGCTGCAGGGTTTGCGGGCTTTGCCAACTGCTCGGCGTGAAGGTGAGGACGACGGGGGTTACGACGGCGATGGCATCGTCGTCGACGGTGGCCGTCACGGTCACGTCCGCCGTGGGTGCCGAGTCGAGCGAGATGCTGTATGAAGTGCTCTCGCCCGGTGCGACCGACGCAGTGGCACCGCTCAGCGTGACAGCGGGCGGGTCGGCCCCAACAACCGGAGGTGGACCGCCGGGGCCCAGATCGACAGGCGGACCCGGACCGCGCGGGCCCGGATCGACAGGCGGACCCGGACCGCGCGGGCCCAGATCGACAGGCGGACCCGGACCGCGCGGGCCCAGATCGACAGGCGGACCCGGACCGCGCGGATCCAGATCGACAGACGGATCGGCATCAAGAGGACCCGGCTCAGCCACGTCGACGCTCACCGTGTCAGACGAGTAGTCCCAAACCCAGACATCTTTCGCTTGCTCCAGGCGCATTATGTGACTGACTTCGTCCAGCCCGTCAGCCACACCCGTTACAGTCACCGTCTGCGGAACCATCCAATTCGACCGAGTGAACTCCAACGTGCCCGACACCTTCGCAACCTTGCTCTCCGAAATGACCGGGCGCGTTGAATGCACCAAAGTCGGCAAAATTTGCACTCGACCGGACGGCTGACGGTCCAAACGCACCGTGTACGTCATCGCGTGGCCAGGGGGCATCGTCAGCGTCGAACGGCTCAAAACCAGGCGCGGATCGTCGTCGTCTTGCACCACCAGCGTAACTCCCACATATTGCAAGCTCGAAGTCGACGGCGCGGCAGTCAGGTGGATCAGCTCGTCCAGCTCATCGACTGCGTCGTCGATCAGCGTCAACGTGCCCGACGCCGCCAACGAGCCCGCAGGGATCGTGAAGGCAGGCTGCGACAACTCGAAATCCACACTTTCTTCAGCGACAGGCGCACTAGCCCGCAACAACACCGGCACATCGACCGCTGCTGCGCGGTCCAACGTAGCGGTCACCGCAACCTGCCCGTCGTCCTCTCCCACCCGGGCAGAGGCGTGACGCCCCTGGCCCTCGACCGTCAGCCTCAAAGTCGCAGCGGGACGCAACGTCACGTTGTACTCGGCGACAGACTTGTCCTCGGCGGTCACCTGCACCTGAAACGTGAACTCCTGCGAGTATTCGATCGCGCTGCCATTCCGCCCGCACCGCAGAGGAGTATTTGGAGACGTTGCGGGCGCGTCCTGCACGAATTCGATCGCGCGGCTAGTCTGCCCGCTGTCGAGGCGCTGTATACACCCGGCCCCGGGGCCCTCTATCAGCCACACCTCCGCCCGGGCATCACCGGCAGTCGGCGTCACCTTCAGATGGGTCACTCCGATGTCAGTCTCCGCCGTGTAGTTCCTAGTGCCCGACGCGAACGCTGGCGATAACGTCGGTGTCCCGTCGAACGTCGACCCGTCAGTGCTCGACGACAACGACAGGCCGATCAACGACGCATCCGAAGACCTCGACCCCTGCCCCAGATGACGGGCCAGCAGGAGCCCGGTCCGCTGAGTCTCCTCAGTCTGTCCAGACTCCTCAGTCTGTTCAGTCTCCTCAGTCTCATCAGTCTGCGAAGGAGGGGCTGGCCCGCTGGGTCTGTCTCGGCCCGCGACGACGACCCTGCTGTGGGCGTCGAATGCCACCGCGTTCACCTGCGCGTCGCCCCCGGTCGACTCGGAACGGATCACCACCCGCCCCTGCCTATTGACCGACGCCAACGGCCCGAAGGAACGGTCAATCTCGCCGTCTAGACCAAGACGCACCAGCAAACCGGCACCCGCGGGCTGAACCGACGCGACCTCGGTATCGACCCGGCCCGCCAGGATGATCCTGCCGTTCGCCTGCAGCGCCACATCGAAGAACGAGACACCGTACGGGCGGTCCGCAATCACGCCAATACCGAGGTGGCCGAAGTTGAGGTCCCGCTCCCCTGCGGCGGTGAAACGAGCGACAATCCCGCGGCGGAGCGTGCCCTCCTCATCATCCCAAAAGTAATCGGTGTCGGCCCACCCGGCGGCGACGATCTTGTTGTCGGGCTGTACCGCCACCGAAGTGAACCGATACGGGCCCGGGCCGAGCCCGAACTCGCCTCTTTGCTCGCCGGTACTGACGTCGCTTCTGCTGTGGCGCTTGCCGAAGCTGAGGTCGAGCTTGAACTCGGTTGTCAGAGCCAGCACCCAGGGGGTGTCAAATATTCCGTGGTGCGCGTAACCGACCGCGACAATCTTCCCGTCGGGACGAACGGCCACGTCCAAGGCCGCGTCATCGCTGCCGACATACGATATGTCAGGATTTGCTTTGAGATAGCCCGGCGTATGAAAGAATTTCCCTGCATCGTGGGTAAAGAACCCACCGGGTTCGGTCGAACCGTCAGAATTCAGGCGGAGCAGCGCGAAATCGCTGTGATGCGTCGGTTCGCCCTCTCTCGCAGCGTCCGCTGAGCCGGCCACCACGATCTTGCCGTCAGCCTGCAGCGCAACCGCGTTCGCCCGATGATGACAGCAACGTCTGCGATCATTGAACGTCACCTTGCCGCCGGTGCCGAAACTGCTGTCGAGTGAGCCGTCAATGTTGTATCGCGCCACCGCGAATCTGTCGGCTTCGCCGCTCGGGCTCGCAACGCCTACCACCACGATCTTGCCGTCAGCCTGCACCACCACGTCGTTGGCGCGGTCGTCGCTGCCGCGGTCGTCGCTGCCGCGGTCGTCGTCTGGGAGGAAGTCAGTAAACACCTTGCCGTCCGAACCGAATCCCGTGTCAAGCGAGCCGTCCTCGTTGTAACGCGCCACCAAGAAGTCCTCGTCGGTGCCGTTGTGGGCAAAACCGGCCGTCACGATCTTGCCGTCAGCCTGCACCGCCAGCCCGAAAAGCTCGCTCTTTGCAGTGCCGAGATCCGAGGCCACCCGCCCTGCGGTGCCGAACGTCTCGTCGGGATCCCCGGAGTTGAGAATGCGCATCGGGGTCACTTCGCCGACAACCAGCACGTCAGTGGACGAGGCGGAGTCGCTGAAGAACTGGGCCCGGACCTCGTAGGTGACGTCGTTGGTCAGCGAGTCGACCACCAACGACTGCGCACGCACCTCCGATTCGGTCGATACACGGTTGGCCGACCAACCGCCCGGCTGCTCACCGGGCATCGACGGGTCGGCGTCGGTGACCCGGTGGCTCGTGTTGACGCGGACCACCGGCAGGTCGGTCCACCCTCCCCAAGACAGCGTGTACTGGCCGTCGCCGGCGCTCAGCGCCACATCGGCCGGGAGCACCTTCGCCCCGAAATCCTGTGCAGCCGCAGGCGGCACCGACACCGCGACCATTGCCAACGCCAACGCCGCCGCCAACACGGCCGCCCGACGCCGACCCATTCCAGCGCGCCCCGATGTACCCCGACGAAGCAGCCGACCAATGTCGATTGCGCGCGTGCCTCCATGTTCGCGGACCGCCCACATGATCCACAACCTACTCGCAAACTTCAGGAGGTTCCAAGCGACTGTTTCCAGAGCATCAGATCGACCGTCTCTTTGATCGCCGAGGGTCTACCAGACACTCCCCTTCAGACGGCGAGCATGTGGGGCTGTCGTTCGGGTCCGTTCCCTGACCATCCAACCGGACCAAAACGACCTGCTGCTAGACTCCCCGCGCAGTGGGTGCCCAATTCATTAGAGTCTGAGAACGCTGGATCCGAAGACGCACGATCAACACACACGCACGATCAAAACACAAAGTCCTCGATGAGCGCGGCAAGTTCGAGCGGGGTGTCGCCCTGAACGCTGTGACCGGCCTCGGCGACATGCTCGATCCGCGCGGACGGACAACGGCGCAGCAACTCGGCTTCATCCGCGTCGTCCACGACGGACTGCTCACGCATACCGCGTAAAAGCATCAACGGAACCGTCAGATTGGACACCGAATCCCACAGGTTCCCGAACCTCGGAAAGCCGTCCGCCTCTCCCCGGGTCTCACTCTCACGCGGCTCACTCTCACGCGGCTCACTTGCTTGCGTCCCACTCTCACGCGTCTCACTCTCACGGAAGCGCGCATAGCGCCACACCCACGAACCGTCGGGTCGCTGCTGGGCGTTGTGAAGAATGCCGCGGCGCAGAGACTCCACGGTTCTGGTCGGGTTGAACTCGATCGTCCGAGCCAACAGGTCGTCGAAACTGTCGAAGCTCTCCGGTCCGTCGATGAACGCCGCGATGTTGCTGATCTTGTGCTCGTCAACACCGGGCGTCACGTCAACGAGCACCGCCTTGCGTACCAGATCAGGCGCACAGTCGGCCAAGGCCAACAGAGTCATGCCCCCGAGCGACATGCCGATCACCGCGCCCGCGTCCGCGCCGAGCGCCGCGACGGCCACGGCGATGTCCGCAGCGTTGTCGACCACATCAGCGCTGCCCCTTCGTGCTGCCCCTGAATGTCCATGGCCCAGTAGGTCGAGGCACACCAGCGGACGGCCCAGCGCCAGAGCGACCGTGTCCCAGGTATGGGCGTTCTGGGCCCCGCCGTGCAGGAAAACTAGCTCGGGTGGCCCGTCACCCCAGACCAGAGCGCTGATGAGTCGGCCATCTTCGAGATCGACGCGTTCGCGCCGCACGACGGGCGGGCCGTCGTAGGGCAAGCCGAACTCAGAAGCGTTCTCGCAAAACATCGAGAACTCGTCGTAGGGGACCCGCTCGACGCTCATAAGACCGTCCAGTCTATTCGGCCACGCGGTCGAGCAGCGAGACCACCAGCGCTGCTGCGGCCTCGGCGTCACCGTCGGCGGGAACGAGACGGAGCTCTGGGCTCAAGGGCGGTTCATAAGGATCGTCGATGCCGGTGAAACCGCTGATCTCCCCGGCGCGGGCCCTGGCGTACAGCCCCTTGGCGTCGCGCTGCTCACAGACCTCGAGTGGCGTGTCGACGAACACCTCGACGAATGGTATCTCCGCTGCTTCATGGAGTGCCCGAGCATTGTTGCGGGCCGCACGGTACGGCGACACCAGCGGGACCAGCGCAACCGCTCCCGCATCTGCGAGCAGACGACCGACCTCTGCGGCACGGCGCACGTTCTCGTCGCGGTCTGAGGCAGTGAACCCGAGATCGCGGTTGAGGCCGTGGCGAATGTTGTCGCCGTCGAGCACATAGGCGAGCCGGCCCGACTCGACGAGAGCCCTCTCCACAGCGACCGCCACACTCGACTTTCCCGAACCCGACAGACCCGTGAACCACACGGTCGCCCCGCGTTGACCCAGAGCCTCCCAACGCTGCGCCCGCGAGAGATGTCCCTGGTGCCAAACGATGTTGGAGGAGCCTTCACTCACCGCGACACCGTGCCCACGAAGACACCGAGTTTGCAACCCATCACCAGGACTGCGCTGATCCGGCCGCGCTGACGCGGCAACAACTCGGCACGCCCGCCCGACACGGCCCAAACAGGCCCTCCCAAAGCAGGCTTCTTGAACCGCATCAGCCAAGAATACCCACAAACACCCACCGTTGACCGACTACCCGAGTGAGGACGCAGCTCAACGGCATCATCTGCTGGTGCGGTGGTCAACTTGCGGGCGCGTCGGATTCTCCGTGCCGGTGCGAGACCAATCCCGAGAGGTACACTGCCCTAACATTCCGCGTTCATGTCGCCATTACAGGCAGGTGAGGATCATGTCATACACGACATCTACCGCTGAGGCAGTACGCCGCTGGATTGATGAATCGCCAAGCGAGTCGATCCTCGACGCACGCGAAGCCCCAGGGGCCCCCTCCAACGCCACACGCGTCGCTCTATCGAGGACCGCCACCGATCCTGAATCGCCGATCTCGTTCGTCCGGCGACACATCTACTGGAAGGGCGGGTTCCCCAAGAGCCAGTGGGATACCCCGTTCGCTGCTGAGCCGGTAGATTACACCGCCGCAGCGCTTGCCGTCGCTGGTGCGGGTTCGGGCCTTGCGGGATATTCGGCTGCTCAGTTCCTCGGCTGGACCCACGAGGTGCTTGTCGCCCCAGAAGTAGCGGTGGTCGGCTGCCCACCGCGGGGATTCGAGGGGAAGGTGTTGGTCCACACAAGGGCCAACACTGCTAGATGTGAAATGTCACGGTTGGAAGTCGCGCTGTTGGAAGCGACGATTGGGTTTATCCGCACTGGCGGTTTCGGGATCGAGTACAAGCCTGGACACAGCCACTACTGTGCTTGGGACTCAACGCCACACGACGAAGCCGAGTGTTTATGGGACTGGGGTGACGCGGTGGCGAAACTCGAAGGCCTGCGTCAAAGCGATGCTGTGAACTGGCGAGATGTCGACCCTGAGCGCCTTGTGCGTGCTGCTAAGAGCGAGAGGTTGGGCGGACGCGAGATGCGTAGCAAAATCAGCGACCTGGCTGACACGCTCACCGCTGACAGCGGATCTTTGCTGCTGTGAAAGAATGCGGATTCCCGCTGAGCGGAGGACGTAGATGCCAGCGCCGCGTGCGACGCGGAAGGTGTTACCAACACAACAACAAAACCCCGCGCTCCGCGCCCCGACCAGCAAGACCCCAAAAACGACAGGACAACGAGCGAGCCAAACGAGAACGGGGGAACGCTGAAGGAGCCCAGTCGAAGCAACTCCGCCCAGTTCGTGAGGGCACAAGCCAGAGTATTCTGAATGATGCCGAGTCGTTGAGGTGGCTCTGTGAGTCCCTTAGAAGGCACACGGCCGGAATGGGCAACGGCCTCAACAGCTTCCAGGCGATGCAGAATTACCACGGAGTGTCCGCGCTGCGCAAACTCGCCGACGACGATGCGCTGCCCCACGGCGCAAGAACCGTTTTCGGTGGAGGGACATGCCTCGCCCTCGGGCACCGTCTGACTGAACGATACTCAGAGGACATCGACGTTGTGTTGGTTGGCGCTGGAGGATTGAGCGACGATCAGCGGGAAGAGGTCTTGAGTGCTGTGAGAGAGGTTCTGCTCTCCAGCGAAGGTGCTGTCGATGCCGGTGGTCGCCGCAACCAACATTTCGTACAACAAGAGGTCTCCTATAGGCGCACTCTTGAGGAGAGGTCCTTCCCTGACAGCAGGCTGAAAGTCCGAGTCGACGCCGGCTTCGCTGATCAACTGCCGGTTGGTGACATAACAACCGTTGACGTTGAGACATTTCTGTCGTTGCGCGGTGACCGTGCGTTCGCATCGCGCTTCAGGGACCTCCATCCGTTGAAGGTACGAGCCGTCAAGCCTCGGGTGGTGTTGATCGAAAAGATGATCGCCCTTCACCAAAGGGCCGTGGTGGGACAGGAAGCGGCTCTCAGAAGTCGAGCCAGGGACGTATTCGACATCGGATGTCTTATAACCCATGAACCGACGCTCGACTCTCTACGCGAACCAGGATTTTCAGCGTTCGATATTGACCAGCGCCAAATGCAGCGAGACCAGAAGACCCCGACTACAGCCCACAGAAGTGAACGACTGCAGATCCGTCGTCCGCCTGGGGGTTTCGCTGAATCACCTGTCTGGCGACCCGGAAACGACATGCACGAAGCCCTAAAGCAGAGCTACAACAGTATGGGTGGCCTCGTCTATGACAAGTCCCGGAAACCTCGTTTCGAGGATGTTGTGCGACGCGTGCACGACGTTCGGGGTGTGCTGTGAGCAGCACCGAGCCGCACACCGGGCCACTCAAGACAGCGTGCCGAGGATCATTCCCGCGGCGACGGTCGCGTTGGTGGCCTCGTCGATCAGGACGAAACTGCCGGTCTGGCGGTTCCGCCGATACTCATCGAAGAACAGGGGAACCTGGCTGCGGATCTGAACCCTTCCGATCTCGTTGAGCGACAACTCAGCAGCACTGTCGTCGCGGTGCAGGGTGTTGACGTCGAGCAGATAGGTCAGGTCCTTGACGATGGCCTTGGTGGAGCGGGTCGTGTGCTTGATCACGAACTTGCTGTTCGGACGCAACGAGACACGTTCGCTCATCCAGCAGACCATCGCATCGATGTCTTGAGCCACCGTCGGCTGATTGTTGGGGCGCACGATCATGTCGCCCCGGGAGATGTCGATCTCGTCGTTGAGCCGAATGGTGACCGCCATCGGCGAGAACGCCTCGGCAACCGGGCCATCGAACGTGTCGATGCTCTTGATGGTCGAGGAGAAACCCGACGCCAACACCGTCACCTCATCACCGGTACGCAGCACACCGCCCGCAACAGTCCCCGCATAGCCGCGGTAGTCGTGGTATTGATCTGACTGCGGGCGAATCACATACTGCACCGGGAAGCGGGCGTCGATCAGGTTGCGGTCCGACGCAATATGGACCTCCTCGAGATGGTGCAGCAGCGACGACCCCTGATACCACTCCATGTTGGCCGAACGGTCGACGATGTTGTCCCCGTGCAGCGCAGACACCGGGATGAAGGTCAGGTCCGCGATGTTGAGCTTCGCCGCGAAATCCCGGAACTCATTGCGGACCTCGAAAAAACGCTGCTGGTCGTAGTCGACGAGGTCCATCTTGTTGACCGCCAGAACCAGGTGCGGGATGCGCAGCAGCGAAGCCAGGAACCCATGACGCCTCGATTGTTCCAGCACGCCTTTGCGGGCGTCGATCAACACGATCGCCAGATCGGCCGTGGAGGCGCCGGTCACCATGTTGCGGGTGTACTGGATGTGGCCCGGAGTGTCGGCGATTATGAACTTCCGCCGCGGAGTCGCGAAGTAGCGGTAGGCGACGTCGATGGTGATGCCCTGCTCGCGTTCGGCTCGAAGTCCGTCAGTGAGGAGCGCCAGGTTCGTGTATTCGGCACCCATCTGAACCGAGGCCTTCTCGACAGCCTCCAGCTGGTCCTCGAAGATCGTCTTGGTGTCGTACAACAACCGACCGATGAGCGTGGACTTGCCGTCATCAACGGAACCCGCGGTGGCGAAGCGGAGCATCTCCATCAGAAGTAGCCCTCCCGTTTGCGGTCCTCCATAGCCGCTTCAGACACCTTGTCATCGGCGCGGGTCGCGCCCCGCTCGGTGATCCGAGTCGCTGCCACCTCCTCGATGATCTTGTCGACGGTGTCAGCACTCGAAGGCACCGCACCAGTGCAACTCATGTCGCCGACGGTGCGATACCTGACCGTCTCGGTGAAAGGCTCCTCCCCGTCCATCAAGGTGACGTAGGGTCCAGTCGACAGCAGAACCGAATCGCGTTCGAACACCTCACGGCGGTGCGCGAAATAGACCGACGGGACCTCGATCTCCTCGTCTTTGATGTACTGCCAGACGTCCAGCTCGGTGTAGTTGCTGATCGGGAACACCCTGATGTGCTCACCCATCCGAATCCGGCCGTTGTAGAGGCTCCAGAGTTCGGGGCGCTGATTCTTGGGGTCCCACTGGCCGAACTCGTCACGGAACGAGTACACCCGCTCCTTGGCCCTCGCCTTCTCCTCATCGCGGCGGGCACCGCCGAAGAGGGCATCGAAGCGGTTCTCTTCGATTGCATGCAGCAGCACCGCGGTCTGCAGCCGGTTGCGGCTCGCTCTGGGACCGGTCTCCTCCACCGCCCGCCCGGCGTCGATCGCCTCTGGCACCGACGCGACAACCAACCGCACTCCGAGCTCAGCCACCCGACGATCCCGGAACTCGAGAACCTCAGCGAAGTTGTGCCCGGTATCGACATGCATCACAACGAACGGCATCCTCGCGGGCCAGAACGCCTTCTGCGCAAGGTGCAGCATGACAATGCTGTCCTTGCCGCCGGAGAACAGCAGGCAGGGTCTCTCGAACTCGGCTGCCACCTCGCGGAAGATGTGAATCGATTCCGCCTCGAGCTGGCGCAGATGCGAGAGATCAAACGACATCAGCGCCAATGTTACGGTCAGGTGAGGAGCGCTGCACCAACGACTGGCCTCGGACGGGGGGCGCGGATTTGTCTGCCGGCAGGGCGACTGCTGAAATCTCTGGCATCGCTGTCGAACCAACTGTCGAACCAACCGTCGAACCAACCAGTGCACCGCTCGAAGACCATCGCCTTGCGGCTCAGTTGGCCGATGAGGCAGGTCGTCTACTGGTTGAGCTCCGCGCCCGACTGCACGCCGCGGACGCGCCCGGCGCGGTACTGAAGGCGCAGGGAGACCGGCAGGCCCACGAACTTCTGATGGAGCGGCTGCATACGGCTCGCCCAGACGATGCGATCCTCTCAGAGGAGGGCCGCGACGACCCGGCTCGGCTCAGCGCGCAGCGCACCTGGATCATCGACCCGCTCGACGGCACCCGTGAATTCTCTGAGGTTCCCCGCACCGACTGGGCGGTTCATGTGGCCCTGGTCGCCGACAGTCGTCCAATCGCGGGGGCGGTGGCACTTCCCGGGCTGGGCCTGCTCTTCAGCACCGCGGAGCCCGCGCCGCTGCCCCCGACCGCGGCTGCATCGGTGCGCTTGATCGTGTCACGCAGCAGGCCCCCGGCCGCGGCCGTCCATGTCGCCCGCGATCTCGGTGCCGAGATGGTGGAGATGGGTTCTGCGGGTGCCAAGGCGATGGCTGTGGTGCGAGGCGAGAGCGAGGTCTATGTCCACAGCGGTGGCCAGTACGAGTGGGATTCCTGTGCGCCCGTGGCCGTGGCCGTTGCCGCCGGCTGCCATGTGAGCCGCATAAACGGCGATGAACTGCTCTACAACCAGAAAGACCCGTATCTTCCCGACCTGCTGGTCTGCCGACCCGAGTTGGCTGAGGCCGCGCTCAACAGCCTGGCCAGCTTCGCCTCGCAGACGTGTTGAAACGCAAGCTGGCAGCAGAGGCCCTCGGCACCGCTTTGTTGCTGATAGGAGTTGTCGGTTCGGGGATCATGGCCGAGCGCCTGTCGCCGACCGACGCGGGGCTGCAGCTCTTCCAGAACGCAGCGGCCACCGCCGGGGTGCTGCTGGTCATCATCGTCATGTTCGGTCCGCTGTCGGGCGCCCATTTCAACCCGGTGGTGACACTGGCCGACTGGGCGTTGGGGGGCTTCCCCCGTCGTCACGTCGCCGCCTATATCAGCGCCCAGATCACCGGCGCGGTCATCGGCACCGTGCTCGCGAACCTGATGTTCGACCTGGACGCCGTGAACTGGTCGACCAAGACCCGATCAGCAGGACACCTCTGGCTCGGAGAGGTGATCGCCACAGTCGGTCTGGTCGCGGTGATCTTCGCGCTGGTGCGAACCGGAAGGCTCCAGCTCGTTGCGGGATCGGTGGCCGCCTACATCGGCGCGGCCTACTACTTCAGCTCCTCCACGAGCTTCGCCAACCCGGCGGTGACGCTCGGCCGCATGTTCTCCGACACGTTCGCCGGAATTGAGCCGTCCTCTGCACCGATGTTCATCCTCATGCAGCTGATCGGGCTGGTGCTGGCGACCGGTCTGATCCGTTTCATCTACCCCGACACGCGACCAGACCCCGTCTGACCCCGACCGCCGCCGCCTGAAACCGCCTGCGCCCGCCTGAACCGCCCTGCCCCGTCCAAGAACCCTGTCACATCTCCCCGCTAGCATCGGGGGGATGCGTCTTGTCGTCGCGCGCTGCACAGTTGACTACCAGGGGCGGCTGCAGGCCCACCTGCCCGAAGCCGTGCGCCTGTTGATGGTCAAGGCCGACGGCAGCGTGGCGATCCACGCGGACGGAGGCGCCTACAAGCCCCTCAACTGGATGAACCCCCCGAACCGCTTCGTCGAGGACGCGCAAGAGGGCCTCTGGACCGTCACCAACCCCAAGGGCGAGACCCTGACCATCGCCCTCCACGAAGTGGTCAGCGACACGTCAGTGGAGATGGGACGGGACCCCGGTCTCCGCAAGGACGGCGTCGAGGCCCGCCTGCAGGAGCTTCTGGCCGACGATCCCACGTCCATCACCGAAGGTCTGCGGCTGGTGCGCCGGGAGTTCCCCACCAGTATCGGCCCCGTAGACCTGATGTGCCGCGACGCCGAAGGGGCCGCAGTGGCTGTGGAGGTCAAACGCAGGGGAGAGATCGACGGAGTAGAGCAGCTCAGCCGCTACCTCGACTTTCTGAACCGTGATCCGGCGCTGCGGCCGGTGCGGGGCGTGTTTGTGGCCCAGGAGATCAAGCCCCAGGCGAAGGTGCTGGCCGAGGACCGCGAGATCGAGTGCGTCGAGGTGGACTACGACGAACTGCGAGGCATCGAACCGCCCAACCCGAGACTCTTCTAGGAGGTCGGGCAAGCGGGCACCACGACGCGGTCGCGCGGCGCGGGGAGTCGGCCGAGCAGCCCGAGGAGTCGGCCCAACAGCCCGCAAGCGAAGCGGACAAGAGCGGGAACGGCCGACTCGACGCGGACAAGAGCGAGAACGGCCCGCAAGCGAAGCGGACAAGAGCGGGAACGGCCGACTCGACGCGGACAAGAGCGAGAACGGCCCGCAAGCGAAGCGGACAAGAGCGAGAACGGCCCGCAAGCGAAGCGGACAAGAGCGAGAACGGCCCGCAAGCGAAGCGGACAAGAGCGGGAACGGCCGACTCGACGCGGCGAACCTGCCAGCCGTCCCTATGCGCTCCAGGCGACCGACACAACGAGCCGACCGCTTGTAGCATTGGGCCGCATGCGAGTGCCCCTTGCGGTTGCGGTCGGAACTGTCATCCTGATTTCGCTGACCTGGCTCGTAGACGACGTGGTCAACGGCGCAGACATTCCCAGAGGGGTCGAGATCGACGAGACCCCGATAGGGTCGATGACCCGCGATCAGGCGGCGGCGCAACTCGCGTCCCATCCTTCGCTCGACACACCGATCACCGTGGTCTGGGACCAGGCCTCCATCACCGCCTCGGCAGCCGAGTACGGAATCGGCATCGACGTCGAGGCGACGCTCGACGAAGCAACCGAGCGAGGCGGCGCGGCCCAACCGTTCCGCTGGCTCGTCTCGCCGGTCGCGCAGCGCCGCGTGGCCCCCCGCTACACGCTCGACCGCAGCACCCTGACCGAGTTGCTGGGCGAGGGGGACGACGCGGCGCTCCTAGTCGATCCACACGGTGTGGCCGTGGCGCTCGCCGACGGCGTGTTCGTCGCCGCGGACACCGCTGAGGTGCCCATCGTCGACACCGCTGCGCTCGAACGGCTGCTGCTGTCCGAGGTCGCGGCGCAGAGCCCCAACCCGGTCGAGCTGCCGATTCTGGGGATCGAGGGGATAGACGTCGGCGGTGGCGAACTTGCTCGGCACGCCAACGAACTGACCGATGGAGGCATCGAAGTGGCGCTCCTCGGCTTCTCCGAATACCACGAGATCCCCGAGAGTGTGCTGCGACAGTGGGTGCGCTTCAGTCCCGACGGGGAGGTCTCGCTGGACAGCGACGCTGTCGTCTCAACGTTGGCCGACCTGTTCGTCGGTATAGGCGACCCTGGACAGGAGACGACTTTCTTCGTCGACTACCTCGAAGGGATCCACATCGTCGGCGGTGCGCCCGGGAGCGTGTGCTGCGAACCCGACACCGGCGAGCGGATCCTCGATGCTCTGATCGCGGGCGAGAGCCAGGTGCAGGTGCGTCCCATCGAAGACCCTGACGCCAAAGGACTGGCCTGGGCCGAATCGCTCGGCATCAAAGAGGTCGTCGGACAGTTCACGACCAAGTTCACCCCCAGACAGGCGCGTGTGGTCAACATAACCCGTATCGCTGAACTGACCCAAGGAGCGATCATCGAACCCGGCGATACCTTCTCGGTCAACAGCTACGTCGGTCCCAGAAGAGCCGAGGACGGTTTCGTGCCGGCGGGGATGATCAATCAAGGCATATTCGTCGACTCGGTGGGCGGAGGAATCTCGCAGTATGCGACAACCCTGTTCAACGCAGCGTTTTTCGCGGGTCTCGATTTCGGCAGGTACCAGAGCCACTCGATCTACATAGCGCGCTATCCCTACGGCCGCGAAGCCACGGTTTCACATCCCGCTCCCGACCTGCAGATAGTGAACAACACGCCCTACGGAGTGCTGATCTGGCCGACCGTGACCGAAGACTCGATCACCGTGCGCCTCTTCTCGACGCGGACGGTCTTCGCGGAGCAGACGGGCCAGACCACCGAACCCCACGGACTGGTCTGCACCAACGTGTACACGGAGCGGACCAGGACGTTCTTGGCCGACCGGCGTCAGAAGGTCGACACCGTATTCAGTCGCTACCACCCGGAGGGGAAGCTGTGCGACGGCACACCGAGCGTTCCCACGACCACGACAGCGGGCGGCACCGACAACCCCAACACCGACCCCGACCCACCCGACGATGCCGTTCCACCCGACACCGACACCGGTCCACCCGACGCCAACACCAACACCGACACCGGCCCGACCGGCGACAACACCAACACCGACACCGGCCCGACCGACGACACCGGTCCACCCGACGACACCGGCCCACCCGACAACACCAACACCGACACCGGTTTAGCCGACGACAACACACACCCCGGCCCACCCCACCACCCCCACCACCGCCCCCCCCCCCGCCCCCGGCCCCCCCGACGCCACCGGCCCACCCGACAACACCAACACCGACACCGGTTTAGCCGACGACAACACCAACACCGGTCCACCCGACGACACCGGTCCACCCGACGACACCGGCCCACCCGACGACACCGGCCCGACCGGCGACAACACCAACACCGACCCGACCGACGACACCGGTCCACCCGACGCCAACACCAACACCGACCCGACCGACGATGCCGGTCCACCCGACGACACGGACACAACCGACACAGACGACGCGACCGACAACCCCAACACCGGCCCCCCCGCACCCAACACCAGCCCCCCCGCCACCACCCCCGGCCCACCCGCCGACACCGGCTGGGCCGACGCCCCCGGTCCAACTGACGACACAGACGACGATGCCGGTCCACCCGACGACACGGACACAACCGACACAGACGACGATGCCGGTCCACCCGACACCAACACCGGTCCACCCGACAACACCGGCTCGACCGACGACAGTGGTCCAACTGACAACACAGACGACGATGCCGGCCAAGGCACGGTGTCGGGCGGCTCGGCGTGAACACTGAGACGGCGGTCGTGGGCGCGGGTCCCGCTGGCACGGCGGCTGCAATCATCCTCGCCCGCGCCGGGCACGATGTTCTGATCGTGGACAGGGCCACCTTCCCACGCGACAAGTGCTGCGGCGACGGCCTCACCGCCCTGGCCCTGCGTGAACTGGAGACTCTGGGCCTTGACCCGGGCCAGATCGCAACCTGGAACGTGGTGCGTGAGGTCGCGGTGCGTTCACCGTCGGGAACCGAACGCCAATATCCTCTGCCCGACGGACCGGGCTGCCACGCCGTCGTGGTGCCACGAGTCGACCTCGACGCCGCGCTGCTGGAACTGGCACGCGATTGCGGGGCTCGCATAGAACAGGGGCACACAGTGATCGGCACCGATGCGTCGTCCGCCAGCATCACCTTGCGCACAAGATTGCAGAACGGGCAGGACGGTGCGTACCGACAGCACGGGCCTCACCCGACGCACCCGCAGAGCAGCGCCAACGGGCCGCTCATCTGTGCTGTGAACCTGATCGCCGCAGACGGCATGTGGTCGCCGGTACGCAAGTCACTGGGGCTGGCGGTCGATCAATACCGCGGTGAATGGCACGCCTTCCGCCAGTACTACCGCAACGTCGGCAGTCGGGCCGCTCAGGAAATGATCGTCTGGTTCGAGCCCGACCTGTTGCCTGGATACGCGTGGTCATTCCCGCTGGGCGGAGGTCGGACAAACGTCGGATTCGGCATACGCCGCGACGGGCGACACAACATCGGCGAGATGGGGCGGCTGTGGCTCGATCTGTTGAACAGGCCACACATCCGACGAGCCCTAGGACCCGACGCGGTCGCTGAGGCGCCGCACAAGGCCTGGCCGATCCCGGCACGAGTCGGCCGTGTGTCGCTGGTCGGACCCCGCACGATGTTCGTCGGCGACGCCGCGGCAGTCACCGATCCGCTGACCGGCGAAGGGATCGGGCAGGCTCTGCTCACCGGTCGGCTCGCTGCTGAGTCGGTGTTGACCCACTCCGACCCGACCGCACACTACGCCAAAGCAGTTCGCCGGGAACTAGCAGCAGACGACCGCATGTCACGCGCCCTGATTCCGTTGTTAGCCCGGCCATGGGTCGCTCGCGGCGTGCTGAGGCTCACCGGGACATCGGCGTGGACACGGCGCAACTTCGCCCGCTGGATGTTCGAGGACTACCCCCGGGCCCTGCTAGTCACACCACGCCGCTGGCGGCCGAGGGCGTTTACAGTCCCCGGCGCCTACCAACAAGAGTCTCGCTCAACAGCATGAGCGGGTTCATCGACGAGATCGACGAGTTGGTCGACCGCTGGTGGGAACGGTGGCGCAACCAGCCGCTGACCGACCGCGTGTTCTACACCGCTTCGGAAGCAGCCGACTTCTCCCTGCTGTGGCACACGCTCGGTGTCGCCCAAGCGATCATCGAGGACGACCCCAAGACCGCGATCGGCCTGAGTGCCGCGCTCGGCATCGAGTCGGCGCTGTTGAACGGGCCGATCAAGTCGATCTTCGATCGCCGCAGGCCCCTGCAGCCGACGGCGCGGCCGCTCAACCTGCGCCAACCGCTGACCAGCAGCTTTCCGAGCGGACACGCCTCGGCTGCGATGCTCGCTGCCTCTTTGCTGTCACGTCGAGCCAGCGGCCCCGTGTGGTATGCACTCGGCGCAGTGACTGCCGCCAGCCGAGTCCATGTGCGTATCCACCACGCATCCGACGTTGTGGGCGGCCTGGTGGTCGGTGCCGCCTTCGGCAGGATTGCCCGGCGAATCCTCCGCCAGTATGGGGCCTAATCGAGATTCGCCAGTTCGGCCCGACGGCCCGACGGCCCGGCGGCCTAGTTGGAACTCGCCGGTTCTGTCGGCTCGACCGCCACGAAGGTTAGAACCGAACGGAGGTCAAGGAGAAGGTCCGCCACCTCCGCGCTGGTCAACAGCTCGCGCTTGATGAAGTCGCCGAGACCATGGTCGATAATTCCCAAGGCCTCTTCGATCTGCACGCCTTCTGCGGCTTCAGTCATTTCTGGAACCTCCCTTGACAGTCTCGGGCCGGGACCGGCTCACGTTGCACCAACCATACTCGCACAATGCGACAGTGGCGCGTTGCATTGCGCGAATCCGGCCCTACCATCCGGCCATGGAGACAAAGGGCGCAACGATCGTGATCACCGGAGCGGCCAGCGGAATCGGTCGGGCAATGGCTCAACGCTTCAGCGCCGACGGGGCGGGCAGGGTGGTGATCGTCGATGTCGACGGTGACGGCGCCGACGCAGTCGCTGCTGAACTCGGTGCCCGCGCAGAGGTGCTCGATGTCACCGACGAGGCCGCAGTCGTCGAGTTGATCGAGCGCACCGAGTCTGCGTTCGGTGCCATCGATCTGTGGTGCGGGAACGCGGGCGTCGGTGCCAACGGCGGAGTCGAGCTCGACAACGACACCTGGAACGCCAACTGGAACGTCAACGTGATGGCCCATGTCATCGCCGCACGTCACCTGGTTCCCCGCTGGATCGAACGCGGCGGCGGGCACCTGCTATTGACCGCATCGGCGGCGGGCTTGCTCACCAACCTGGGCACGGCCCCGTATGCCGTCACCAAGCACGGCTGCGTTGCGCTCGCCGAGTGGCTCGCCATCACCTACGCAGAGCAGGGGATTCGCGTGTCGTGCCTGTGTCCTCAGGGTGTGCGCACCCCAATGACTGAGGCCGACGGCGAACTGGCTATCGAGGTCGTGAAGGCCATGGGCATGATCGAGCCCTCTCAGGTGGCCGACGCGGTTGCTGCCGGGCTCGCCAACGACGACTTCCTGATCCTCCCCCATCCCGAGGTCGCGTTCTATGAGCAGCGTCGAGCCGGTGATCGCCAACGCTGGCTGACCGGAATGCAGAAACTCCAAGCCTCGTTGACGTCCCCGCGCTGACTCCCCCAGACGCTTTCACCCCATAATCCGCAAGGTGCTCTGATTCCCGTGTGATTGAACGCGCAGATTTGGGATGAGACCCACCCCGGCGCCCGCCGCTCCCCGGCGAAAACCCACTCCGGCCCCCGCCAAAACCCGCCGCGGCTCCGGCCACGCCCCGGCGAAAGCTGGGCGCGAGTCCGGCTACGCCCGGCGAAAGCTGGGCGCGAGTCCTTCGATAGCTTCGTCTAGGTCGACACCGGGGCACGGCACGATCGCCAGCGCCGGACAGGTCACGCCGTTGTCGATGTAACGCTGCACATGGGCACGGCACTCGTCGAAACTCCCATAAACGATCAACTCGTCGATGATGTGGTCGGGGATCTTGTTGAGCGCACCCCTGCGGTCGCCCGCCGCCCACTGGTCCCAGTGCTCTGCCAGCGAGTCGCCGCGCCCCATCCACTCATGGAATGCCTTGTAAACTGGAACGTTGAGGTAGGCCGCAGCAGTGAACTTTCCGGCAGCCAACGCCGCATCTCGATCTGGGGTGGGGGCCACGAAGATTCGGGCGACTATCTCCGCATCGGGATTCTCGGCTTGGACGATCCCCGCCACGGTTGGGACATCGTCTGCTGAGAGCCAGTTGACTATGGCGCCGTCACTCTCACGTCCGGCCATGCACAGCATGCCTTCACGCAACGCGGCGACCAGGATCGGTACGGGTTGTTCGGGGACCAGACCGAGGCGGAATCCCTTGACAGAGAAGCTGTCGTAGTCTTCACTGACCTTCTCACCCGACAGCGCCGACTTCAGGAATCGGACGATGTCCCGTGTCTGTTTGTACGGCGCCTCGAAAGGGATGCCATTCCAGCGCTCGACGATCACATCCGACGACGATCCGATACCGGCGACAAAACGGCCCGGTGCTGCTGAGGCCATTCCCGCGATGGACTGGGCCAGCAAAGCCGGGCCTCGGGTGTAGGCTCCGAGGATCGCTGTGCCCAACCTCATCGAGGGGGTCCAGACGCTGCCCAGGGCCAAGGGGGTGAGCCCGTCCACTCCCATTGCCTCCGCGGACCACAGGTCGGAGTAGCCGAGCGCTTCGAGCCGTTCAAAACGTGATCGTTGGAGGTGGACGGGCATTCCGTCGAAGGGAACGGTCATTCCGTAGCGCTGCGTGGGGTCGGTCATCGGATGATTCTCTCAGTTCGCTGCAAGTGTCACACGGGCCGGGCAGACTATCCGACAATGAAATGCTTTGTCATTAGATCAGTTATAATCACGTCTGCGGTTGTAGGTTTGCTGTTGTTGCTGGCAACGACCGGATGCGGAGGGGGAGATTCGACAACCACTCCGAGCGCGTCGACTCCACGAGCCTCACCGGCCGGTCTGGTCCCCAACGCGACCATCCACAAGGTGGTCGACGGCGACACGGTCATCGCCGACGTGTCCGGTTCTCGCGAGAACGTCCGTCTGATCGGGATCGACACGCCGGAGTCGGTGGCAAGGAACCGCCCGAACCAGTGCTACGGCGCCGAGGCGGGCGCCTATCTCAAGTCTCTTCTTCCCGAGGGCACGGCGGTGACCCTGATCCTCGATGAAGAGCCCCGAGACCAGTACGACCGGTTGCTGGCCTACGTGATTCGCAGCCACGACGACCTCTTCATCAACCTCGACCTGGTGGAGCAGGGCTATGCGGGCACGCTCTCCTACCCTCCCAACACCCACTACGAAGGGTTGCTGGATGCAGCCGCCGCCAGAGCGATGCTCGCCGACCTCGGACTTTGGGGAGTCTGCGGCAATCCCGACGTTCCGCTCGAATAGCGCAGTACCGTCACATTGTGGAGTCACTGGCCGAAGCGCTCGGACACGGAGCCGAATCCCGTCTGCTGATCATCAGCGCCGACCAACTCGGTTCGACGCATGCCGCCACCGCGGGCGGGCTGAGCGCGATGCGAGAGGGGGCAGCAACGACCGGCACGGTGATGATGCCGGGCCCATGGTCACGCCATGCCGTTGACCGCGCCGGGCCCGATGACGACCTCGGCGTACACCTCACACTCAACGCGGAACTCGACTGTTTCCGTTGGGGTCCGCTGACCAACGCACCGAGCCTCCTCGACGGTGACGGCGGCTTCCCTCGCACTGTCGTCGACCTTTGGGACCACGCCGACCCCGACGAAGTCCGCCGTGAATGCCGGGCTCAACTTGAGCGGGCAACGCTGTGGGGCCTCGAGGCCACGCATTTGAGCACTCACCTCAGTGCTCTTCAGCAACGTCCGGAGTTCTTCGATGTGCTGCTCGACATCGCCGTCGAGTCGAATCTTCCGCTGCGTCTGGAAGGGCCTGCCGCAGAAGCCGCGGCGGGATTCCCCTTCCGTGAGCTCGCCCACGAAGCCGGGGTCGTCACGCCCGACCACTTCCGCCTAGTGCGCGGCGGCGCAGAGGCCCACTTCCTCTCGGCGCTCGACAACTTGGCGCCTGGGGTGACTGTGGTCGCTTTTGAACCAGCGATCGCCGCGGAGGAGATCCGCGCCATCGATCCTTCCGCGACCGCCCGCATGAACGACCTCGCGGTGCTGACCGACCGCTCTCTCCCCTCCCGTATTGCCGAGAGCGGCGCCCGACTCATCGGCTTCGGCGCCTTGCGCGACCTCCAGCGCTCAGGCCTGTAGTCCCGTTGCCCGTTCCCGCGAACGCGACCTCCAGTCGCTACCGGACACGGTCGCCCGTCACCTCCGAACACACCGGCGAGCCACACCTCCGGTTGCCCCCGGACACGGTCGCCGGTCACTCCCCGGAACGCATCCGCGAACAAGACTTCCGGTCACTGTCGGCGGGTCCTTGCCATCAATGGGGCGAGGGCCTCGATCGCGGCGAGTCGGACGGGCCGCAAGTCAAGCAGCCAACGGCGATAGTCGCCTTCAACCTTCACCGCACCGTTCATATAGCCGGCCTCGCTGGACAGTTCTCCAGACAGGATCGCGACTGCATCGGCATAGCCCAAAGTGACCGTGACATCGGGGTCTGGCGAGCGGCCCAAGGCGATCTCGCTGACGGTGCCGTCGCTGACAGTGACAGTCAGAGCGACTCGACCACCGGGACGCCCGCTGACCGTGTATTCGACGACGGCATCGAGGCCCGCAACCGGCGGAAGTCCAGCGACTGCCGCGGCAGCCGCTTCCGTCCATTCCTGATCGAAGACCTGCATCAGGGTTCTATGCCCGCGAAGAGGTCCGTCTCCTCGGGTTGGTCGCCGTTCCATTCGGGCCACGCCAAGCGGTAGTCGTCGACCGGATAGAGGGCCAAGTCCAGCTCCTCAGGCAGCCCGAACCAGAACGGCGACTCCGGGTCGATCTGGGTGGCGTGGGCGAGCAGTCCTTTGCGGCGAACGTCTGTGAAGCCGACGACATCGACCTTGGTGGTGATGGTGTGGTCTGTGTCGGGCCGCTCGAACCAGCGCTCGTCGTAGGGCGACTCCAGACCGAGGTCGAGAAACGCTTGGTGCCTCGTTTCGATCCGGGCGCGTGACCAACTCGAGTAATAGACCTTCGAGACCGACCAGGGGGCACCGAGATCACGACGATGCGCGCCGTCCGCGCACCGCTGTACGGCCGGATGGGTGATGTCGTGTACTCGCACATGGTCCGGATGGTTGTATCCGCCCTGCTCATCAGGATAGGTGACGACGACATGCGGTCGTTCTGCCCTCAGCAGCGCAACCAGACGGTCTACCACCTCGTCGAACGGGGCCGCCGCGAAGCAGTCGGGGTGCGAGTTGGCCTCGCTGTCGGCCATGCCGGAATCCCGGTAACCGAGCATGTGGACAGTGTCATAACCAATTATCTCCGCGGCGGCCGACAACTCTGCTCGGCGAACCGCGCCGATGTCCTCGCGTACTTCGGGCCGGTCCATGGCCGGGTTGAGGATGTCGCCTTCCTCACCGCCGGTGCAGCACACCAGCACCGTCGCCACTCCCATCGACTTGTACTTGGCGACCGTGGCGGAGCCCTTGGACGCCTCGTCGTCTGGATGGGCATGAATCGACAGCAGACGAAAAAAACTGTGCATCCGGTTGAATCTAGCGCGGCAGCATCTGATCTGGACACGCCGTCGCGACGTTCGTGGATCGTTCGGTTCTCCAGGCAGCCCAACAGTGTCCCCAAGAAATCTCGACCCCCTCAAGGATCTCGGCGAGTTCATTCGCGGGCAACTACACCAGGCCGAAATCAACCTTCGCAAGCTCGCCGACTTGGCCCCGGTGCCAGTGACCGGACCCCCTATCGAGCGGGGCCTTGAGCGTCGGTCTGCGGAGACACTGCACCAGATCGCCCGTGCTCTGCCAGACAGCGGAATCTCTCTACGTGCGGGCTGGGATCCTTGACGAGGAACGTGACAGCAACCTGTTCGGGACTGTCCACGCCCAAGTGAGAGTCGTTAGTGCGTGAAAGCAGGCGATTCCACTGTCCGCCGCCGCACTCACCGGACAATCGGGCCACGGTGTCGCTCCTTGGGTGCGCCTCGTCCCGCCCACCCGCTCGGATTCCAATTCAGAACCGTTTGTTTGGTCGGGGTTGTGGTGGTTGGGGTTGTGGTGGTCGGGGGTGGGCAGTTGTTGGGTGTGGGTTCGAGTTGTGTGTAGAGTTTGGCTCTGGTAATGAAACTCGCCATTTGTGCTCTGGTGGTTGGCTGGTCGGGGCAGTAACGCAAAGGGTTTTGTGAACATCCGTAGGTGACACCCACGGCATACAACGCGTTGATGTCTCGGTAATGAATGTCGCTGGTGGTGGTGTCAGCGAAACCCGCCGGGCCGGCCGGGCCGATGTTGAACGCCCTGACAAGGAAACTCGCCATTTGTTTACGCGGCACCGGATCATCCGGGCAGTACTTCGCCGGTGTCTGTGAACATCCCAACGTCACACCCAAATCAGCCAACCGCTCCACATGCGCAGCCCACCAGGCTTGCGCGTCGACGTCAACGAACCGCGTTCCGGTCACCGGTTCGGGGTCGATGCCGTCGAGCACTCTCACCAGCCACACCGCCATCTCCCAACGAGAAAGCATCTGCTGTGGACACAAAACCCTGTCACCATCACAACCCGTGTCCGTCAACACGTCACGCACCGCCAAATTCACCAACGCATCAA
>MKWU01000965.1_pt1 | contig 52720 bp, 49 predicted proteins | sample 809101 | NCBI WGS metagenome assembly MKWU01 (sample SAMN05860141, study PRJNA318959) | sponge metagenome | host: Aplysina aerophoba | place: Slovenia: Piran, Adriatic Sea, Gulf of Piran | collected 2013-05-07 | reverse complement strand
AACCCTAACGAACCATCATGGATTAAGCAACCCTAACAACAGTCGGCGCGGCTGCGGCAGCTCCGGAGGCTTGGGTGGCCTCGGCGAACGGTCCCGGCGAACAGTCCCGGCGACCGATCCGGCGCCCCCCCGCCGATCGCTGCGGCCGCCTCCTCCAGCGGCTCGGGCAGCGGCTCGCCGGTGATCACCGTGAGGCGCTGCGTGGCCCGGCTGAGCGCCACGTACAGCAGCCGCATCCCCGCGGTCGACTCTGCCGCGATGCGGCTCGGTTCGACCACCACGGCTGCGTCCACCTCCAGGCCCTTGAGGGTGCGCGCCGAGCAGACCGACACCTGCGTGCCGAGGGCGCGCCGTGCAGCCACCCCGTGGGGCACCCCTGCGGCGGCCAGCGCCCCGGACAGCTCGGTGACCTGCTCATCGGCGCAGACGACAGCCAGGTTCCCGGCCCCCACGTGCTGCAACTCGCTTCCCACGGCGGCCACGACGGCGCCGGCGAGCGCGTCGGGTTCTGCCCCCGGCAAGCGCACGATCCGGGGCGGCTCGCCGCCGGGGCGGGCGGCGCGCGGGGGCACCAGGTCCGCCATTTCCGGGGGCAGGCACGCCGCGGCGAACGTCATGATCGGCTGCGGGACGCGGTAGCCGATCGTCAACTCGGCGAAGTGCGGCGGCGCTTCCGGCGAGACGAGATCCGCGAGGGTGTCCCAGGAATCGTGCGCCCAGGCGCTCGTGGCCTGGGCGATGTCACCCACCAGCGTCAGCGAGCCGTTGAGCGAGCGGCGACCCACCATGCGCAGCTGCATGGGCGAGAGGTCCTGTGCCTCGTCCACCACGATGTGGCCGTAGGTGCGGATCCGACCGGCGGTGCCCCGCTTGCTCCGCGACCCCAGCAGCATGCGGGCCTCGTCGAGCAGCGGTACGTCGTCGGTGGTCCAGACCACATCGTCGGCGTGCGCCTGACGCGGGCGGAACAGGCCCTCGATCTCGGCGTCGCTCAGCACGCCGGCGCCGGCGGCGGCCAGCAGCGCCCTGCTGCCGAACAGGTCGTGCAGGAGGTGGGCAGGCGTGAGCCGCGGCCACATCCAGTCGAGGGCACGGCGCACGTCGGTGGTCTCGCCGTGCGCGGTGGCCAGCTCGGCTGCGTCGACGGGGCGCCGGGTGCTGCCTGCGAGCGCCTCGAAGAACGCCGAGGTCACGAGGCGGCGGCCGGCGTTGTGGGTGCGGGCACGGCGCCGGGCGCGTGCCACGATCGCCGCACTGGCCTCGGTCGACAGGCGCAGCCGCCGCAGTCCGTGATCCAGCACCAGGGGCTCCCGCAACCCACGCTGGCGGGTGCGTACGGCGCGGCGCAGGACCGCCGCCATGCGAGCGTCGCCCTTGGTCCGGGCGACCGGCTCGCTGTCGTGGCCGCCGACCGGCACATCCTCGAGCAGGTCGCCGAGCGTGCTCAACCGAACCCCGGCCTCGCCGAGAGAGGGCAGGATCTGCTCGACGTAGGTCAGGAATACGGGGTTGGGGCCGATCACCAGCACCCCCTGGCCGGCCAGCGGGAAGCGGTGGGTGTAGATGAGATAGGCGGCCCTGTGCAGCGCCACGACCGTCTTGCCGGTGCCGGGCCCGCCCTGGACGATGAGGACGCCCGGCAGCGGGGCGCGGATCACGTCGTCCTGCTCGGCCTGGATCGTGGCGGTGGCGTCGCCGAGACGCCCGGTGCGAGGAGCCTCGAGTGCGGCCAGCAGCGCAGACTTGCCCTGCGGCACGCCACCCCCATCCGGCGCCGGCGGCCCCGCGTCGCCGTCGCCGTCCAGCCCGCCCGCCAGGAAGTGCTCGTCGTCGAGCCCCAGCAGGCGGCTGCCGCGGCTGATGAACCGCCGGCGCCGCGCAAGGCCCAGCGGCCGGCGACCGGTGGCCCGGAAGAACGGCTCGGCGACCGGGGCGCGCCAGTCGCACACGACGGAGGCCTGGTCCTCGTCCCACACCCCGATCCGGCCGACGTAGAACGTCTCCGGGCCGTCGCCGTCGCCGTCGCCTGCGGTGTCGATCCGCCCGAAGCACAACGAGCGGTCCCCCAGTTCGAGCTGCCCGAGACGCTGGAACACCCGATGTTCCAGCACATCGCGCTCGAATCGGGCTGCATGGGTGCCACTGCGTCCGGCGGCCACCCGATCCCAGAACTCCCGGACGCGCCGCCGGGTCGCCTCCAGGCAGGCATGGGCACGGTCGACGTAGGCCTGCTCGGCCTCCAGCTCCGACATCGGGACGCCGATCTCGCTCGCGGGGGACAAGAAAACAACCCTAGCGAGTCCTCGACCGGCCAGCCCAACAACCGAGGGAGGGGACGCCGGGGGGCGGCCGGCGGATCGATTTCGCCAGACGATCCCGCCGACGGCCACCGGCGGCCCCGACCGGCCCGCCCCACAACCGAGGGGGGGGGGGCCGGGGGGCGGGTAGGTCAGGCGGGTGCGCCGGCGGGCTACGGGCGGCCCCGACCGGCCAGTCGTAAACCCCGGGCCGGCGGGGGCCGGTGCGGGGGGCGTCGGTAGGGTGACCGGCGTGGTGGCGACGCTTGCGGACTCCTGCTTCCTGAGGGCCTGCCACGGGCTGCCGACCGATACGACGCCGGTTTGGTTCATGCGCCAGGCGGGCCGCTCGCTGCCCGAGTACCACCGGGCCCGCGCCGGCACGACGCTCCTGGAGGCCGTGGCACGTCCCGACCTGGTCACCGAACTGACCCTGCAGCCGGTGCGCCGCTACGGGGTCGACGCGGCGGTGCTGTTCTCCGACATCGTCGTGCCGCTGGAGGCGATCGGCTTCGGGGTGGACATCGTGGCCGGTTTGGGCCCGGTGATGGAACGCCCGTTCGCCGGCCGCGCCGACCTCGACCGGTTGCGCCCTCCCGACGGCGAGGACCTGGCACATGTGACGGCGGCGATCCGCCAGCTGGTCGGCGAGCTGGACGTGCCGCTCATCGGCTTCGCCGGGGCGCCGTTCACCCTCGCCAGTTACCTGGTTGAAGGCGGCCCCAGCCGGCACCACCCGCGCACCAAGGCCATGATGCTCGGCGACACCGCGCTGTGGGGTGACCTCGTCGATCGACTGGCGGAGGTGGCCATCGCCTCGCTGGGTGCCCAGGTGTCCGCCGGCGCCGCCGCCGTGCAGCTGTTCGACAGCTGGGCGGGGTGTCTGTCGCCGGACCATTACCGGCGCCACGCCGCGCCGGCGAGCCGCAGGGTGCTGGCGGCGGTGGCCGGGATGGGTGTGCCCGCCATCCACTTCGGCGTGGGAACCGGCGAGTTGCTGGAGGACATGGCGATCGGCACCGATGTGGTGGGCATCGATTGGCGGGTGCCGCTGGACGCCGCCCGGGCCCGGCTGGGCGCCGGCGTGGCGGTGCAGGGCAACCTGGACCCTGCCGCCTGCCTGGCGCCCTGGGAGATGGTGGCCGCCGAGGCCCGCGCCGTTCTGGCCGCCAACGCCGGGCGGCCGGGACACATCTTCAACCTGGGCCACGGCGTGCTGCCCGAGACCGACCCGGCGATCCTGGAGCGGCTGGTTCACCTGGTGCACGACGAGGGCCGCAGCGCCGAACCGTGACCCGCACCGGCCCCAAGCCGGGGCGCCGGCGCGACCCGCTGCGGATCTGCGTCGTGGGGGCAGGCATCAGCGGGCTGGCCGCCGCCTGGGAGGTCCACACCACCGCCCCGGACGCCGAACTCGTGGTGCTGGAGGCCGCCTCGCGGCCCGGCGGCGTCATCCGGACATCGCCGTTCGCCGGGCTGGTCACCGACGAGGCGGCTGACGCCTTCCTGGCCCGGGTCGACGACGGCACCCGCCTCTGCGCCGAGTTGGGACTGACCGACGACCTCGTGGCGCCCGCCACCACCCGAGCCTTCGTCCACCTCGACGGAAGGCTCGTCCCATTCCCCCGGTCGCAGTTCCTCGGTGTCCCGCTGGAACCCGAGAACGTCGACTCGGGGTTGCTGTCCCCGGCCGGCCGGGCGGCGCTGGCGGCCGATCTGGCCCGTCCCGCAGTCGCGCCGGAACGACGCGACACGGGTGACCAGCCCGATCCCACCATCGCACAGGCAGAGATCGGGCACCCGGAGAGGGCCACGACCGGCACGGACTGCACGGTCGGGGAGCTGATCCGAGCCCGGCTGGGCGACGAGGTGCTGGAACGCCTCGTGGGTCCGCTGGTGGGGTCGATTCACGCGGGCGACTGCGACCGGCTGAGCCTCCGGGCCGCCGCGCCGGCGCTGGCGGAGGCCGCCCGGCGCGACACCAGCCTCATCCGGGCATTGCGGGATCGCAGCACCGCGGGCCGCGACGGCGGGGCGCCGCCCGAACCGGTCTTCTGGGGACTCCGGGGCGGGATGGAGACGCTGATCACTGCGCTGGTCGAGCGCTTGTCGCCGGCCCTGGCGCTCGACGAGCCGGCCCTGGCGCTGGAAGTGCGGCCCGACGACGCCGGCCGGGAAGTGATCCGAGCGGTGCGGACCCCGGAGAGATCCATCCCCTGTGACGCCGTCGTGCTGGCTGTCGCGGCAACGCAGGCGGCGCGGCTGATCGCCCCCTTGGCGCCGGACACGGCAGCTCTCCTGGCGGCGACGGGGACCGCCTCGGTGGCCATCGTCACACTGGCCTACGAGCCTTCGGCGGTGCCCGGTGCCGCCGAGGGCAGCGGTTTCCTGGTGCCGGCCACGTCGAACCTGGCGATTACCGCCTGCTCGTGGGCCTCGACGAAGTGGGCGCACCTCGGCGGGCCGGGCTCCACCCCCGCTGTGCTGCGCGTCTCGCTGGGACGCCACACCGACGACGCAATCGTCACCGAATCCGACGAGACGCTCGTCGCCGCCGCCCGGGCGGGCCTGGCGGCGGTGATGGGAATCTCCGCCGCGCCGACGGCGACACGGGTCTCGCGCTGGCCGGGCGCCTTCCCCCAGTACTCGGTCGGGCACCTGCAGCGGACCGCCACGGTGGAGGACACGCTGAGGCCGGCGGGCGTGCTCTGTGCCGGATCCTCCTACCACGGCATCGGCATCCCCGCCTGCATCGCCAGCGGCCGCCGGGCGGCGCGGAGCGCACTCAGCGTTGCGCGGGACGAGTCGCGGCCGTGAGTGCCGAGCAGTCTCGCCCCGGACCCGGATCTCCGAGCCGGACGTCCCCGCGGCGCTTCGATCCTGGGGGGCCCGGCGCCGGCATCGCGCTGGGCTGTGTTGCCGCCGGCGCCCTGATCTGCTTCTCGATGCCGCCTTGGGGATTCTGGCCCCTGGCGCCGCTGGGGATCGCCGCCCTGGACCGGCTGCTGGCCGGAGCACCGATGACCGTCCGGCTGCGGCGCGGCTGGCTCGTCTCGGTCGCCTGGCTGCTGGGAGCCACGATCTGGATGTGGGACTTCTCCCCCGCCGGCTACCTGGCGGCGAACCTCATCTACTCGCTCTTCTACTGTGCCGGCTGCGCACTGGCGCCCCCCGACCGGGGTCGCCGGCCGGCCCTGGTGGGTTGGATGGTGCTGATCGGCTATCTGCGCTGGCGCTGGCCGTTCGGAGGTGTGCCTCTGGCGACGCTGGCCCACAGCCAGGCCGACGCGCCCCTGGCGGCTACCGCACGCCTGGGCGGGCCGCTGACGGTCGTGGCCCTGGTTGCGGTGGCGGGCGTGACGCTGTCACTGCTGGCCGAGCGGCGCTGGCGGGGGGCGCTGGCGGGGGCCTCCCTGATCGCTCTGGCGCTGGCGCTCGCCGCCGACGCGCCGCGGGGGCGAGACATCGGGTCGCTGAAGGTGGCGCTGGTGCAGGGCGGCGGTCCGCAGCGCACCCGGGCGGTGGGCACCGACTTCGCGGTGGTGATGCAGCGCCACCTCGACGCCACGGCCACCATCGCCGAGCCGGTCGACCTGATCGTGTGGCCCGAGAACGTCGTCAACGTGGACGGCCGGCTCGTCGACAGCCCCCAACTCCGGCAGCTCGCCGACGTCGCCGGCCACCATGGGGCATGGTTCGTCCCCGGTGTGGTGGAGGACGGCGAGCCCGGCGAGTTCCTGAACTTCGCGGTGGCTCTGTCCCCCACCGGCGAGCTCACCGACCGCTACGACAAGGTGCGGCGCGTGCCCTTCGGCGAGTACGTGCCGCTGCGCCCGCTGTTCGAGCAGGTTGCGGGCGGGATCCTGCCGTCGAAGGATGCCCGAGCCGGCACCGGACCTGCGGTGCTGGACACCGGCGTCGGCCGCCTCGGTGTGCTGATCTCCTGGGAGATCTTCTTCGAGGACCGCGCCCGCGACGCCATCGGCAACGGGGGCACCGTGCTGCTGAACCCCACCAACGGTGCCTCCTACTGGCTCACCATCGTGCAGACCCAGCAGGTGGCCTCCTCGCAGCTACGGGCCATCGAGACGGGGCGCTGGGTGCTTCAGACCGCACCCACCGGATTCAGCGCGATCGTGAACCCCGACGGCGAGGTCCTGGCCCGCACGGGCGTCAGCGAGCAGAAGGTACTGATCTCCGAGGTCGCCAAGCGAACCGGGGAGACCTGGGCCCTGCGCGTCGGGCCGTGGCCACTGCTGGCACTGGCGGCGCTGGCGGTGGCCGCCGCCGGTACCGCCGCCCGGAGGAATCCCCCTCCACCGGTGGCGCTGATCGACACCGCGGACCGCCTCCGCCGCCCTTGCGGTCCCACCGGGCCCATCGGCTCGCCGGTCGTTAGACTTCTGCGGCGACGCTCGGCTAACTCGCCACGAGCGCTGCCTCGCATCCCACCACGAGACGGGCCTCGCACTTGACCCCCATCCTCGACGCCGGCACGCCGGCGGCCGATCGCCGCTCCGATGACGGTGCCCTGCGGATCGCGCTGCTGACCTATCGCGGCAAGCCCCACTGCGGCGGCCAGGGGGTGTACACACGTCAACTCAGCAGGGCTCTGGTCAACCTGGGCCACCACGTGGAGGTCTTCTCCGGTCAGCCGTATCCCGACCTCGACGGCCGGGTACCGCTGTGGCGGCTGCCGAGCCTGGACATCTTCAACGACCACTTCCCCGGCCGCCGACCCGCATTCTGGGAGATCAAGACGCTCGCCGACCGCCTGGAGGTCTGGGGCACCCGGCTGGGGACGTTCTCGGAGCCGCTTGCGTTCAGCGTGCGGGCGTGGCAGGAGTTGGGGCGCCGCGCCGACGACTTCGACATCGTGCACGACAACCAGTGCCTGGGCTACGGGTTGTGGGGGATCCAGCGAGCCGGCCTGCCGCTCATCGCCACCATCCATCACCCGATCACCGTCGACCGCCGCCTGGAGATGGCCCAGGCCAAGACCCGCCAGGAGCGCTTCGGGAAGAAGCGCTGGTACTCCTTCACGAAGATGCAGACCCGTATGGCCAGGCGCCTACCGAGGGTGCTGACGGTGTCGGAGTCCTCACGGACCGACATCTGCCGCGATCACCGGGTGCCGCCCGACCGCATCGCCGTGGTACCGGTGGGGGTGGATCCCGACGTGTTCCGGCCGCTGCCCGAGGTGCTGCGCCAGGACGCGCGGCTCGTCACGACCGCCTCGGCCGACGTGGCGATGAAAGGCATGGCGTACCTGCTGGAGGCGCTGGCCGAGCTGCACACGGGCGGCCGCAAGGTGGAACTCACGATCATCGGCCGGCCCCGTGCCGACAGCCCCACCCTGGAGAAGATCCAGCTGATGGGCCTCGCCGACGCCGTGCGCTTCGTGTCGGATCTCAGCGAGGCCGAGATCGTGAACCTGTACGCCGAGGCTTCTGTTGCCGTGGTGCCGTCGCTGTACGAGGGGTTCTCGCTGCCCGCCATCGAGGCGATGAGCTGCGCGGTCCCGCTCGTCACCACCACCGGCGGCGCCCTGCCGGAGGTCGTGGGCCCCGACGGCGAGGCCGCCCTGCTGGTGCCGCCCGGCGACGCCTCGGCGCTGGCGGGTGCTGTGAGGAGGATCCTCGACGACCCCGGGCTCGGCCGGCGGCTCGGGCAAGGCGGACGGCGGCGCGTGCTGGACAACTGGAGCTGGCGTCACACCGCCGAACGCACCGTCGAGCAGTACCGGGCGCTCCTGGCGTCGGTTGCCACCCGAGCGGACGCCTAGCCGTGGAGACCGTCGACTACCGCCGCCTGGGCCTCGTGCCCGGCGACCGGGTCCTGGACCTGGGCTGCGGTTTCGGACGCCACGCCTACGGCTCGCTGCGCCGCGGCGCCGACGTCGTGGCATGCGACATGGGACACGCCGAACTGGCGGAGGTCCGCAGCATGGTCGCCGCCATGCGCCGGACCGGCGAGATCCCCCACGGCGCGGCGGGGACCGCCGTGGGTGCCGACGCCGGGCGCCTGTCCTTCGCTGACGGCGCCTTCGACCGGATCATCGCAGCCGAGGTGCTGGAGCACATCGTCGATGACCGCACCGCGCTCGCCGAACTGGCTCGCGTGCTGCGCCCCGGCGGCGTCCTGGCCGTCACGGTGCCGTCCTGGCTGCCCGAGAAGCTGTGCTGGGCGCTGTCGGAGGACTACCACGCCCCCGCCGTGGTCGACGGCCACGTGCGCATCTACACGCTGCGGCGGCTGCGGGCACTGCTGCGGGCGGCCGGGCTGGCGCCCCGGCGCCACCACCGGGCACACGCCCTGCACGCGCCCTACTGGTGGCTGCGCTGCGCCGTCGGCCCCGACGACGACGAGCACCGCCTGGTGCGGACCTACCACCGCCTGCTGTGCTGGGAGATCGAGCGCCGGCCGCTGATCGCCGGGGTCATCGAGCGGCTGCTGCGCCCGCTCATCGGCAAGAGCGTCGTGGTGTACGCCGTCAAGCAGCCGACTGATGCGGCTGATGCGCCCCGCCGGGTGGGACGCGCCGGCAGGGGGGGCCGGACCGGCGGGGGGGGGGGGCACGGGCCGGGCGGGAGGTCCGCCCGCGTCGCTGACGGCGGTGGCGGGCATGGGTCCATGGCCGCGCGCCGCGAGCCGAACAGGGGCGTCGGTGTACCTGCGTGAGGTGCCGGGGCTGCTGAGCCCCGCAGAGGTCACAGCCACCGCCGAGAGCATCGCCGAGTGGCAGCTGGACTCGGGTCTGATCCTCTGGTTCCCCGGCGGCCACGCCGACCCGTGGAACCACGTCGAGTGCGCCATGGCCCTCGACGTCACCGGGCACCACGCCCCCGCCGAGCGGGCCTATGACTTCCTCGCCGGCACGCAGCGGGCCGACGGCGCCTGGCACCGCTACTACACCGCCGACGGCATCGAGGAGCACAAGCTGGACGCCAACTGCACCGCGTACGTGGCGTGCGGCGTGTGGCATCACTTCCTGCTGACCGGCGACCGCGGCTTCCTGGAGGCCATGTGGAGCGTGGTGGACGCGGCGGTGGGGTTCGCGCTGGGCCTGCAGCAGCCCCGCGGCGAGATCCTCTGGGCACGCCGCTCCGACGGCACACCGTGGCCCTTCGCGCTGCTCGCCAGCTCCTCGAGCATCCATCACAGCCTGCTCTCCGCCCTGGCGGTGGCCGCCGAACTCGGCCACGAGCGACCGGCGTGGGAGAAGGGCGCCGCACGCCTCGGCGAGGCGATCCACCGGCACCCCGACGCCTTCAGCCCGAAGGACCGCTTCGCCATGGACTGGTACTACCCGGTGCTGGCGGGAGTCCTCGACGGCGCCACGGCGCGCCGGCGCCTGTGGGACCGCTGGGGCACGTTCGTGCTGGAAGGCTGGGGGGTGCGCTGCGTGGCCGACCGCGACTGGGTGACGCCCGCGGAGACCGCTGAGTGCGTCATGGCCTGCCTGGCGGTGGGGCTGGCCGAAGAGGCCTGGGAGCTGTTCGAGTGGTCGCAGAGCCAGCGGGACACCGACGGGCGCTACTGGACCGGCACGGTGCTGCCCCAGCAGGACCGCTTCCCCGCAGCGGAGAAGGCCACCTACACCGCAGCGGCCCAGTTGCTGGCGGCCGACGCCCTCACCGGTTCAAGCTCGGCAGCGGGCTTGTTCACCCGGCGCGGCGCAGCACCCGCAGTGAGCCGGTACAGCCGATCTCCCTGAATTCGCCCGACGCCAGCGCCCGGAGGTAGATCTCGTACGGCGGGCGACCGCCGTCGGCCGGATCACCGAACACGTCGTGGATGGCCATCGTGCCTCCCGGGACCACGTGCGGCGACCAGCCCTCGTAGTCGGCGTGGGCCGGAGCCACACCGTGGCCGCCGTCGATGAACAGGAACGCCAGCGGGGTGCCCCAGAGGGCGGCGAGGCGCGGCGAGTCACCCACGACCGCCACGACGTGATCCTCGAGGCCGGCGTCGAAGATCGTGCGCCGGAAGTGCGCCAGCGTGTCGATCAGGCCGCTGTGCGGGTCCACGAGGTCGGGCTCGTGCCATTCCCATCCGGGCTGGTTCTCCTCGGAGCCTCGATGGTGGTCGACGGCGAACAGCACGCAGCCCCGCTCGGCCGCAGCCGCCCCGATGAACAGCGCCGAACGCCCGCAGTAGCTGCCTACCTCCAGGAACGGGCCCGCCGGTGCCGCCAGCGCCGCCTCGTGGAGAGCCAGGCCTTCGTTGACCGGCATGAAGCCGCGGGCGGCCTCGGCGAACGCCCGGCGCCGGGGGTCCATCATGCGGGCCCCCACGTTGCTGCGCGGCAATCCCGACCCGGTCCGGGCACGGCACCGGCGTTGCGGCTGGTCGCGTACCGAGCCCAGCCCCGACGGCGGGGACGGGGGCGCCCGGCCACGCCGGGCCTCACTCGGCGCGCGCGGGCTGCCGGCTTCCCGACGCGTTGATCGACGGCCAAACCAGGCGATCCAGAACGAAGAACTTGAACAGCCACAGCAGCCCATAGGTGCCCAGGTTGACAAGCACCAGCAGCCCGGAGTTGTCCCAGCGCCCCGCCGCGGCGTCCACCGCCAGCGTGGAGGCGATCCCGCCCGACAGCGTGAGCGCCCAGAATGGGACGACCTCCCCCCACAGACGGTTTCGCCCGCTGCGGCCCCACACCCAGTGGCGATTCAGAAAGTAGGCGGGGAAGGCGCCCGCACTCACCGCCGTGAGGTTGGCCTGCCACGCCGGCCACTCCGCTGCCGCATGAAGCAGCCAGAGGATCACGAGCGTGGTCGGGGTCACGACGGCGCTCACGGCGCCGAAGCGCAGCAGTCTGTACCACTTGGGTCGGCGCCCCTCGAGAGCGTCGAGCGCTCCGGCTACGAGCGACGCGGCGGGCCCCGCGGTCCTCACCCCGCGCTCCCTCCGGCGTCGTCTCCCCGCCATCGGTAGACACCGGTCTCGCGCCTCTCGAAGCCCAGACGCTCATAGAGGCGGACGGCCGCGGCGCGGCCGGGGCGCGAGGTGAGGTCGACGGTCACCGCTCCGGCCCCCACGGCACGCTCCAGGGCCTCGCGGGTGAGCGCCTCGCCCACGCCGTTCCCGCGCACGGAGCCCTCCACCACGACGTCCTCGATCCACGCCCGCATCCCCGTCGGCAGCCGGAACAACACCAGCACCAACATCCCCACGATCGCACCGTCGAGCCGCGCCAGCAGCAACACGGTCGCCTCCGCCTCGCACAACTCGGCCACCTGCTCAGCCGACGGCACCGCAGCCGACGCCGACAACTGGGGAACCAGTCCCTGAACGGCGGCCACCACCTCACCGTCACACACGCCGGCCTCGTGGATCTCCAGACCGCGCGGTGACACACTCCGAGGATAGAGCCGAACCTCCTGATCACCGGGCACCCGTCGACCAGCGAGGGAAGGGGGCGAGGGGCCGATATGCGACGCCTTGCCCCCGCGCGAAGGAGCAAACGGCACCCCGACCCCCGGCCGGGCCTGCAAATCAACCGAGGGAGGGGGGCGGGGGGGACGGCGCCGACCGGACACCCGACAGCCGAGGGAGGGGGCGCCGGGGCCCCGACCGGGCGGCCGGAAAACCAGAGGGACGAATTCTGCGGATGGTGCGCTCGGCGGTAGGGTCGCGCCCGTGGACGAAATGTTGCCGCACTCACCCACGCCCGATCTCGCCGAACTCCAATGGACGAGGCGCCCGCGGCTGGAGGAGCCTGTGCTGCTCGCCGCGTTCCGGGGGTGGAACGACGCCGGGGACGCAGCCACCAGCGCGGCCAAGCACCTGGCGCGCCAGTGGCGGACCAAACCGTTCGCCGAGCTGGATCCGGAGGAGTACTACGACTTCACCGTGGCTCGCCCGCTCGTGCATCTGGACGATGACGGCCGGCGGCAGCTCACCTGGCCTGCGAACCGCTTCTCGGCAGGGCGCGTGCCCGGCACCGAGACCGACGTGATCATCCTCGACGGGATCGAACCGCACTTCCGCTGGGGCTCGTTCTGCCGCCACGTTCTCGGCGTCGCCACCCATCTCGAGGCGCGGCTCGTGGTCACCCTCGGGGCGCTGCTGGCCGACGTGCCGCACACCCGCCCGGTGTCGATCTACGGCTCCACCGACGACGCAGAACTGGCCGAGCGGCTGGAGTTGCGCAGCTCGAGCTACGAGGGCCCCACCGGGATCGTCGGCGTGCTGGGCGTGGCCTGCCGCGAGGCGGGTATCGCCTCTGCGTCATTGTGGGCGTCGGTGCCCGCGTACGCGGCCGGCAACCCGTCACCCAAGGCGTGCCTGGCGCTCACCGAGCAGGTCGCCGGCCTGCTCGGCACCGACGTCGACACGGGTGACCTGCACCACCAGTCGCTCGTCTACGAGCAGGAGGTGGACGAACTCGTCAGCAGCGACGACGACGCCCAGACCTACGTCGCCGAGCTGGAGAAGGCGTTCGACACCACAGCCGACGTCAACCCCGACGACCCCGAGCGCCTCGTCCAAGAAGTCGAGAAGTTCCTCCGGGACCAGTCCTGACCCGCCCGCGTCAGGGTTGATGGACGGATACCCGGATGTGTATCGTGATAAGCGGTCACTGACCGAAGGTGCCGCACCCCCCTTTGTCGTCGTTGGCAGAGCGCAGAGGGGTGCGGCGTTTCTATTCTGCGCATCGGTTCGTGATGTTACAACCCAGTTCAGTGCAGTATGTCCCTCAACAGCGGAAGAACGGCACCCCGGACAACCACAAGCCGACGAGGGAGGGGACGCCGGGGGGACGGCGCCGGATCGATTTCGCCAGACGATCCGCCGACGCCCACCGGCGGCCCCGACCGGACAAGCGCCAACCCCCGGCCGGGCGGTCGCGGTTCAGGCCTCGCCGAGGTAGGAGGCTCGCAGGTCGGGGTGGGTGAGGAGGTTCTCGGCGGTGTCGTCGAGCACGACGCGGCCGGTCTGCAACACCCAGCCCCGGTCGGCGATGGACAGCGCCATGTTGGCGTTCTGCTCCACCATGAAGATGGTGAGCCCGGCGGCGTGGATCTGCTCGATCAGCTCGAAGTTCTGTTTCACCAGGGCCGGGGCCAGCCCCATCGAGGGCTCGTCCATCAGCAGCACCTTGGGCCTCGACATGAGCGCCCGGCCGATCGCCACCATCTGCTGCTCGCCGCCCGAGAGCGTCCCGGACTTCTGGCTGAGGCGCTCCTTGACGCGGGGGAACAGCTCGAAGACCCACTCCAGGTCCGAGGCGATTCCGGCGGAGTCGTTGCGCAGGTAGGCCCCGAGTTGGAGGTTCTCCCGCACCGAGAGCCGCTGGAACAGCCGGCGGTTCTCCGGGACCATGGTCACGCCGCGCTCCACGCGGTAGGCGGTGGAGCGGTCGTTCACGACCTCGCCGTCCAGCACCACCTGGCCGGAGCTGGGCTTGACCATGCCCAGCAGGGTCTTGAGGGTGGTGGACTTGCCGCTGGCGTTGCCGCCCAGCAGGCAGACCATCTCGCCGGCGTAGATGGCCAGGTTCACGTCCTTGAGGGCGTGCACCGCGCCGTAATGGGTGTTGACCTGGCGCATCTCCAGCAGCGGGGTGGCCCCCTCGACGGCGGGCGTGGAGTCGCTCATGACTTGATCGCATCCTCGACGATGGTTTCCTGGCCGAGGTAGGCCTCGACCACGCGGGGATCCACCGACACGTCGGCGTAGAGGCCCTCGGTGAGCAGCTCGCCGTGGTTCAGGACGATGACCCTGTCGGACACCTCCCGCACCACCGACATGTCGTGCTCGATGAAGATGATGGCGAAGCCCCACTCGTCGCGCAGCCGCCCGATGAGGCGGGTGAGTTCGGCGGACTCGACGGGGTTCATGCCGGCCACCGGCTCGTCCAGTAGCAGGAGCTTGGGCTGGGTCGCCATGGCCCGGGCGATCTCCAGGCGCCGGCGGTTGGCGTAGGACAGCACCGAGGCGGGCTGGTTGAGCCGGAAGCCGACGAGGCGGCTGCCGAAGAAGCTCAGAGCCTCCTCCCCCCGAGCCCTGATCTCGTCCTCCTCGCGCCGGAAGGCCCGCGTGTAGAGCAGCGCCCCGAAGGCGCCCTGGCGGGTCCGGCAGTGCTGGGCCACCATGACGTTCTCGAGGATCGTCATGTTGGTGAACAGCCGCACGTTCTGGAAGGTGCGGGCGATGCCCCGGGCGGTCACCTGATTGGCGTCGAGTCCCAGCAGCGAGGAGCTCTCGAACAAGATGTCGCCGGAGGTGATCGGCACCATGGCGCTGATGGCGTTGAACAGTGTCGTCTTGCCGGCGCCGTTGGGGCCGATGACCGAGACGATCTCGCCGTCGTTGACCTCCATGTTGAGGCCGTTGACGGCCTTGAGCCCGCCGAACTCGATGGAGAGATCCCTGATCTCCAGCAACGGTACAGAGGAACCGTTCATGACCGTCCCTCCGTTCCCTGCGCGTCACCGTTGCCGTCATCGGTGTCGACCTCGCCCCGCAGCCAGGCGTCCTGCAGGAACTCCTCCTGGTGCAGCTCGCGGGTTCTCCGGGCGCTGGGGATGAGTCCCTCGGGCCGGGCCAGCATCATCCACACCAGCAGCGCTCCGTAGATGAGCAGCTTGAACTCGGAGAACTCCGCCAGAAGGCCGGGCTGCTTCGGCCCGCCCAGCACGCCGATGAGAAGTGCCGCACCGGCGATCACGCCGACGATGCTGCCCATGCCCCCGAAGATCACGACCACCAGGATGACCATCGAAACCAGGATCAGGAAGCTGGACGGGAACACCGAGCCGACCTTGTTGGCGAAGATGGCGCCGCTGAACGAGCCCAGCACGGCGCCCACGACGAACGCCAGCAGCTTCACGTTGACCGTGTTGATGCCCATGGCCTCGGCCACGGTCTCGTCCTCGCGCACGGCCATCCAGGCGCGCCCCAGGCGCGAGCGTTCCAGGCGCCACGACACGTAGATGGCGATGGCACAGAAGACCAGCACCAGGTAGAAGACGCCGCGCGGGTTTGTGCCGTCGACGGTCGTGAGACCGAAGATCTCCACCCCGCCGATGGCGGTGATGCCCTGGGCGCCGCCGAACCAACCCGACAGCCAGTCCGACAGGAACAGCAGGCGGATGATCTCGCCGAACCCCAGGGTGACGATGGCCAGGTAGTCGCCGCGCATGCGGATGACCGGCGCCCCGATGAACAACCCCACCAGCCCGGTGACGACGACCACGAAGATGAGCGCCACGAACCAGGGGAACTCGGGGTTGATCCTCGGCGAGGTGGCCGCCGTGAGCACCGCGGCCGTGTAGCTGCCGACGGCGAAGAAGGCCACGTAGCCCAGGTCCAGGATGCCGGCGAGGCCGACGACGATGTTGAGCCCCAGCGCCAGCAGCACGAACAGGCCCACATTGGCGAGGAGCTCGTTGGTGAGGCTGCCGACCAGCAGAGGCACCACGATGAGGATTGCCGCGGTCAGCAGGATCATCAGGCTTGTGGCACGGGTGCGGGCCGGGCCTTCGAGGGACTGCACGTGGGCGCGGGCGGCTTTGAGGCGGCCGCGCCCGAAGAAGGCCGCCACCCCCGCAATGGCGGCGGTCACCCCGGCTCCGGAGTGTGTGAGGCCCCCCCGGCGCCCATAGAACCAGTCGGCCACGGGCTCGAGGCGAACACCGCTCACCAGGTCCGCGACGAGCTGCTCGAGGATCGAGATGAGCACGACCGTGGCGGCCATCGTCACCAGGGTCCGCCGCCAGCGGGCGGGAAGCAACCGCAGGCCACCACCGATGAAGCCTCCGACCGCACCGATGCCCAGCCAGATCAGCACGCCGAAGACGGGGCCCCGGTTGAACGAGAGCAGGTCCAGCAGCTGCGGGCTCCAGTTCACCAGCGGCTCGCGGATGTCGAAGTGGGTGAGCAGCGCGACCAGCACCGACAGGCCGGCGGCGGCGACAGCGCCGGCGAGCGTGCCGGCGAGCAACTCGTAGCCGCCGGCCTTGTGAACCGGGACACCCTCGCGGCGGACCTGGCGGCCAATACGGTTGCCGACGACGATCGGGATGGCCCCGATGAACACGTAGCCGAGGCTCAGGATCGACACGATCACGGGACGCTCGTCGAGTCGCACCGGCATGCCCGACAGCGCGATGAACACCTCCACGAAAGCGGCCACGGCACCCATGCGCGCCAGCCGGCGCCAGTTCTGGTCGAGCGCCCGGCGCGGCGGGGCCAGTTCGGGCTCGGGGGCGGCCCCGGGGCGCATCTCGGTGGCTGTCATGCCCGGTCCTCGGCCCGCAGCCGCTCACCGAAGATGCCGCTGGGCCGCAGCAGCAGCACGCCGATCAGCATGGCGAAGGCCACCGCGTCACGCAGCTGGGACACGCCGCTGACGCCGAGCGGCTCCAGGATCAGCAGTGGTCCCACCGCTTCGGCGATGCCGATGAACAGGCCGCCGACCATTGCCCCGCCCAGGTGGCCGATGCCGCCCACGACGGCCGAGCTGAAGGCCTTGATGCCCGGCAGGAAGCCGGTGTGGCCGATCACGCTGCCGAAGTCGATCCCCCACATGATCCCGGCGATCCCGGCGAACGCGCCGCCGACGGCGAACACCGTCACGATCGTGCGGTTGACGTTGATGCCCATGAGCGCGGCGATCTCGGCGTCCTCGGCCACCGCCCGCATCGCCTTGCCGACCTTGGTGCGCTCGACGAGGTACCAGAGCAGGATCATCGAGGTAGCGGCCGCCGCGATCACCATGATCTTGTCACCCTCGATCTGCAGAGCGGTGTGCTTGTTCTTCACCCAGTCGGGCCTTGCGGGGTAGCTCTTGGTGGCGGGACCGAAGAGCACGATCGACATGTTCTGGATGAAGAACGACACACCGATCGACGTGATGAGGGGTATCAGCCGGGGAGCCCCCCGCAGCGGCCGGTAGGCGACCCGTTCCATGACCACCGCCAGGAACGTGGACACGAGGATCGACCCGAACAGCACGATCACGAACGAGCCGATGAAGTTGCTCTCCCACAGCCCGGCCTCCGCCAGCTTGGTGGAGGTGACCCAACCGGTCATGGCGCCCATCATGAAGACCTCGCCGTGGGCGAAGTTGATGAACCCCAGGACGCCGTAGACCATGGAGTAACCGAGCGCGATCAGCCCGTACATGGCCCCTTGGGAGATCCCCGCGATGACCAGGCCCCGGAATCCGGCTCCGCTGAGGCCCGTGGCGTCGGGATTGGCCCATTGGGCGAAGGCGTTGTCGGTGTTGATCTCCTGGGCGATGAATGCGGCGAACCCGACGAGCACGAGCCCGACCGCCAGCACCCGCAGCAGCGTCAGGAACTTGTCTACGCCGGTGCGGGGCGCCCCGGTGCGGGGCGCCCACTTACCGATCACAGGATTCGCCTCACGGCCTACAACAGTAGGCGTCGGCGATTGGTTCGTACCGTTTCTCTACGCTGCGTTCTAGGGGGCGTAGGAGAAGACCACGTTCTCCATGCTGGCGTCGGCGTTGGCCTCGCCTCCGATGTTCTGGACGACGGTGATGCGGGCGGCCCCGCAGTCGCCGAAGTCGTCGCAGTTGATCGTGCCGATGAGACCGCTGTAACCCGTGAGCTGGTTCAGGTAGTCGCGCACGCCCTGGCGGTCGACGACCAGGTTGTCACCGTCCAGCCAGGAGGCTGCCACGATGGCATCCAGCAGCATCGCCGTGGCGTCGTAGCCGTGCGCCCAGAACGGGGCAGCCGGCCGCTCGCCGTACTCCGCCTCGTAAGCGGCCAGGAAATCGACCGCTGTCTTGCCGGTGCTCTGGTTCACGTTGTCGCCGAAGCGCTGATCGGGACCGGAGAAGTACATGCCCTCGGTCTGCGGCAGCGACAGGTAGTTGGTGTTCAGCAGGCCGTCGGCCGCCAGCAGCACCGTGCTCTCCAGTCCCGGGACACCCGGCGCCTGGTCGGCAATGAAGTCGCCGGCCGGCTGGAAGATCGGGAAGAACAGCGCCCCGGGGGTACCGGCTGCGACCTCGGTCAGCACCGGCACCATGTCGGTGTCGTCCTTGTTGACCGCGCTGAAGCCCGTGACCGTGCCACCGAGCGCCGCGTAGGCGTCGGTGAAGGCCTGGGCGAGGCCCTGGGTGTAGGGGTCGCCGTCGTGGATGGCCGCGGCGGTACCGATGCCCAGATCGTTGTAGACGAACGCTGCCATCGCCGCGCCCTGGAACAGGTCGTTGTGGGCGGTGCGGTAGTAGCCCACGCTGTAGTTGGGCCCGGCGGTACCGGCGAGGTCGGACGTGAGCGCCGGCGAGGTGTTGCCGCCGGAGATCATCGTCATGCCCGCCGCGGTGACCAGTGGCGCCGCCGCCACCGCCGCGCCCGAGCACGAGGTGCCGATCACGCCGACCACGTCCTCGTCGGCCACGATGGTCTGCGCCGCGGCCTGGCCGCCGTCGTTGGAGCACAGATCGTCCAGCGTGGTGCCGAGGTCCACGTCGAAGCCGCGCACCGGGCCGTAGTCCCTGATCGCCAGAACCACTGCCCGCTCGATCGGCAGGCCGAAGAAGGCCACGTCACCGGAGATGGCGTTCAGCGAGCGGATCTGGACCGCGTCGCCGGCCTCGATCGTCACGGTGCCGAGCGACCCGTCGCCGAACGGCGTCTCCAGCTCGATCGGCGGGATGGATCCGGCCTCGGCGGCCGAGCCCAGGGGCGAGAACGCGAAGACCACGTTGTCGAGGCTGGCCTCGGCGTTCTCCTCGCCTCCGATGTTCTGGATCACCGTGATGCGGGAGGAGCCGCAGTCGCCGAAGTTGTCGCAGTTGATCGTGCCGATGAGGCCGCTGTAACCGGCGACGTTGTCGAGGAAGTCGCGCACACCCTGGCGGTCGATCACGAGCGTGTCGCCGTCCATGTAGGACGCTGCGTCGATGGCGTCGAGCAGCAGCGTGGTGGCGTCGTAGCCGTGCGCCCAGAACGGTGCCGCCGGGCGCTCGCCGTAGTCGGCCTCGTAAGCGGCCAGGAAGTCGGCGGCCGACTTGCCGGTGCTCTGGTTCGCGTTGTCGCCGAAGCGCTGATCGGGACCCGAGAAGTACATGCCGACCGTTTGGGGCAGCGACAGGTAGTTGGTGTTCAGCAGGCCGTCGGCCGCCAGCAGCGCGGTGTCCTCCAAACCGGGAACGCCCGGTGCCTGGTCGGCGATGAAGTCGCCGGCCGGCTGGAAGATCGGGAAGAACAGCGCCCCGGGAGTGCCGGCTGCGACCTCGGTCAGCACCGGCACCATGTCGGTGTCGTCCTTGTTGACCGCGCTGAAGCCCGTGACCGTGCCGCCGAGCGCCGCGTAGGCGTCGGTGAAGGCCTTGGCGAGGCCCTGGGTGTAGGGGTCGCCGTCGTGGATGGCCGCGGCGGTGGTGATGCCCAACTCGGCGAACACGAACTCGGCCATCGCCGCGCCCTGGAACAGGTCGTTGTGGGCGGTGCGGTAGTAGCCCACGCTGTAGTTCTCCCCGGCGTTGCCGGCAAGGTCGGAGGTGAGCGCCGGCGAGGTGTTGCCGCCGGAGATCATCACCATTCCCGCGGAGCTGATGAGCGGCGCCGCCGCCACCGCCGCGCCCGAGCACGAGGTACCGATCACGCCGACCACGTCCTCGTCGGCCACGATGGTCTGTGCCGCGGCCTGGCCGCCGTCATTGGAGCACAGGTCGTCCAGCGTCGTGCCGAGGTCCACGTCGAAGCCCTTGATCGGGCCGTAGTCCTCGATCGCCAGAACCACTGCCCGCTCGATCGGCAGGCCGAAGAAGGCCACGTCACCGGAGATGGCGTTCAGCGAGCGGATCTGGACCGCGTCGCCGGCCTCGACGGCCACGACCCCCAGCGACCCGTCGCCGAGGTGATCCATCGGCTCGGCGTCATCGGGGGGATCCTCGTCGCCGTCCGCCGGCGTGGCCGAGGGCGCAGCCGCGGTGGTGCCAGTTGGCTCGGAGACGGTTTCGTCTTCCTCGCCGCCGCAGGCAGCGGCAACGAGAATCACGCAGGTCAGTGAGGCAAGCAGCGAGAGCAGGACACGCGCGTACTTCTTCGACTTGAACATGTCGATCCCCTCCTCTTCGGGTCGATGGTCCACCGGGGACATTAGTGGTTCGCCACATGCTAGGTGGGGACAGACCCATAGCAGCTATTTCGGAGAAGTACGATACCCGGAAATAGCGAACCTACTTTCCAGTGATCGCGTTGTATTGCCTCACGCTTTGGCGCGCCACATCGGCGCCCGGGGAGCGTCGAAGAGCACGCCGGTGGCCTCACCGCGCACCGAGTTGAAGGCGTGGCGCACCCAGATGTCCGGCCCGGCCAGCGGGGACGGCAGATCGTCCTGTGAGAAAAACCCCACACCGGTGCACTCCACCGGGTGGGCGCGCAACTCCCCACCCAACGCCCGGCAGTGGTACACCAGGGAGTAGGTGGGCACCGACGTGAAGCCGTGGCGCATGCTGTCGAGCACCGCGATGAGCCGGACGGGTTCGCAGTCGATGCCGGTTTCCTCGGCCACCTCCTTGACTGCGATCTCCGAGGACGAGTACCCCACGTCGGCCCAGCCGGTGGGGTACAACCAGTACCCCGAGTCCGACCGGCGGATCAGCAGCACCCTGCCGTCGTCGTCGCTCACGACCGCTCCCACGGCCACCTTGGGGGTGACGTAGCCGGGCACACCCTTTCCCACCGCGGCGAGCCACTCGGTGATCTGGACCGCAGGGTCGTGGCAGCGGCCCGCCGCGGCCCGTATGTCGGCGGCCACGGCCAGAACCTCCTCGAACCGCTCCCGCTCGTAGTGGCTGTCGGTGAAACCCAGGCCGGTGCGGGCGATGCCCGCCAGCGCCTCGCTCCAGCGCAACAACTCCAGCTCGTCGATGGGGCTGTCGTGCGGGGCGCCGGCGCCCTCGGGGGAACGACCCGGGGGGCCGCTCGGCGACCGGCCCGTCATGGGGCCTGCCCGATGCCCGCCGCCTCGCGCACCGCTGCGGCGATCTGCTCCAGCCGCTCCGGATCGGTGATCCTGGCGCCGCTGCCGTCGTGCACGTAGAAGGAGTCCACCACGTGGTCGCCGAGGGTCTGCACCCTCGCCTGGCCGATGTGCAGCCCCGAGCGCACCAACGCCTCGGTGATCCAATGCAGCAGGCCCAAGCTGTCGGGTGCGGCCACCTCGATCACCGTCACCGAGGAGATGTCGTTGTCGAACTTCACGTAGGACTCGGTCACCGGCTCGGGAGCGAGCGCATCGCCGGCCCCCGAGGCGGCATGCGCCCAGCGCGCCAGCCGCTCGCCGGGCACCAACTCGCCCGCCAGCGCGGCGCGGACGTCGCCGAGGACCGGCGGCCAGTCCAGCCCCAGGCCCGGCGGGGGTTCCACGAACACCGACAGCGCCGTCATGCCGCCGGCGGTGTGCACCGCCGCGGAGAGGACGTTCAACCCGTTGAGGCTGATCGCACCCGCCACCGCACCCAGAACCTCCGGAGCACTGGGCACGACGACGAGTAGTCGCCGATCCGAGACCTCCAGCATCTCGGCACCTGCGCGGACGGCCGCGCCGACCTCGGGGGTGGGGAACGAAGCGGGCTCGCCGCCCAGCACGCCGCTGCGGAGGTAGTTGTCGGTGCGGCGCACCAGCCCTCGCACCAGGTCGGCCTTCCAGCGGGTCCACACCGAGGGACCCGTGGAGACCGCATCGGCCTCGGTCAGCGCGGCCAGCAGTTCCAGCATCTCGACGCTGCCCACCTGCTCCGCCACGCGCTGCACGGTGCCGATCTCGTCGATGTCGCGCCGGATCGCCACGTCGGGTAGCAGCAAGTGCAACTCGACGAGCCGCACGAGCGTGGCCACGTCGCCGTCGTCGAAACCCATGCGGCGACCGATGACCTCGATGAGCTCCATGCCGACGACGGTGTGGTCGCCCGGGTAGCCCTTGCCGATGTCGTGCAGCAGGGAGGCCACCAACAGCAGGTCGGTGCGTCGCACAGCGACCTCTCCGCCGGAGATCATGTCGGCGGCCTGAGCCGCCGTCTCGCAGAGGTGGCGGTCGACGGTGAAGCGGTGGTAGTCGTTGCGCTGCAAGCGGCTGCGGCAACTCTCCCACTCGGGCAGGATCTTGACGACAGCGCCCGCCTGGTCGAGCGCCTCGATGACGGGGATGGCGTTGCGGCCGCAGGCCAGCAGATCCACGAACAGCTCCCGGGCCCCCGCCGGCCACGGGTCGCCGAGCGGCGGCGTGTCGGCGCCGAGCCGCAGCAAGGACTCGCGCTCGATGCGGGCGCCCCGCCTCGCCGCGGCGACCGCCACCCGCAGCGCCCGGAGCGGGTCGCTCCCCATCTCGATCTCCGGTAGCAGGCGCACCTCGTTGCGGTCCCGGCGGATCTGCAGACCCGGCTCGAGTGTCGTGACCTCGGGCCGGCGGCGGCGCCGCTTGTCGCGCGCGGCCGCCCAGTGCTCGACGCGGGCCCACGTCTCGTCGGCCACCCAGCCGACGGTGCGGCCCGCCGCGGCCACCGCGGTCATGAACTCCTCGACGGTGGAATGGCCGAGTGCGGTGGCCACGTCGGCCTGCACCTCCAGGGTGAGCAGGTTCCGGGCGTTCCCCGTGGCGCGGTGCAACTCCACCCGGGCGGCCAGCAGGGTCTCGTGGGCGCCGCGCACCATCGCGCCGTCGGGATCGGCGAATTCGGGACGGGCCAGCGACACGTACCGCAGTGCCTGCAGGTCGCGCATGCCACCGGTGGACTCCTTCAGGTCGGGCTGGAGCCGGAAGGCGACCTCCCCGTGCTCGAGTTCCCGCCAGCGGGCGTCCTGGGCCAGCTTCGGCAGCCACTTGCGAGCACGGCGGGACCACTGCTCGCGGGCGCTGCCGGCGAGGCGCTCGGCAAGGTCCGGGTCACCGGCGAGGTGGCGTGCCGACAGCAGCGACGTGGCCGTGTCGAGATCCTCGGTGCCCAGCTGCAGCGTCTCGGACACGGTGCGCACGGCGTGGCCCAGCTTCAGGCCCTCGTTCCAGACGGGGTACCACAGCTCGCCCGCCAGCCTGGTGACGTCCTGGCCGCGCTCGTAGAGCAACAGCAGGTCGAGGTCGCTCTCGGGACTCAGCTCCGAGCGGCCGTAGCCGCCGACGGCGACCAGGGACACACCCCGCTCGGGGCCACCGGCGCCGACGTAGTGGCCGGCCAGCCACTCGTCCACCCGGCGGCTGTAGGCACGGCAGAACACCGCCCCCACCAGGCGACGGTCGGCGATGATCCGCCGCCGGTCGAGGGGGCGGACCCCGGCCGCCGCCGCGGTGGGTGCGGTCATCGGGGCCCGGCCCCGCCCGGCGGGTATGCGTCCGGCCCGGCCACCGCAGGCGCGCGGCCCGGCGCCGGTGCGTCCGGTCCCGCTGTCGCAGGCGCGCGGCCCGGTGCCGGTGCGTCCGGTCCCGCTGTCGCAGGCGCGCGGCCCGGTGCCGGTGCGTCCGGTCCCGCTGTCGCAGGCGCGCGCCCTGGCGTGCCGGCGCCCAGGAGGGTCATACCGCCCGCGGCCTCAACCCGCGGTCGTCGGCGCGTGGCTGCCGGCGGTCGCGTCCCCAGCCGCCTCGCCGAGAGCGGCGTTGAGATTGCCCGAACGTAGGCCCTCCAGGTCGAGGGTGACGTAGCTGTAGCCGGCGGCCTGCACGGCGGCCACCACTGCGGCTCGGGCGTCCACGACGTCGCCGAGGCGATCCGGCGGCACCTCGATGCGCGCCAGATCGTCGTAGTGGCGCACGCGCAGTTCCTCGAACCCCAGGCCGGCCAGGGCGGCCTCCGCCCGCCCGACGGTGCGCAGCACCGGTGCCGACACCGGCGTGCCGTACGGGAGTCGCGACGCGAGGCACGGCGCGGCCGGCTTGTCCCAGACCTCCAGACCCAGCGAGTGCGCGGCGGCTCGTACCTCCTCCTTGGTGAATCCCGCCTCCACCAGGGGGAAGCGGGCGCCGCGGCTTTCCGAGGCGGCGACGCCGGGGCGGTGGTCACCCAGGTCGTCCAGGTTGACCCCGAGAGTCACGGTGGCTCCCTCGGCGGTGGCCAGCGGCTCGAGAGCGTCCATGAGGGCGTCCTTGCAGTGGGCGCAACGGAGGCTGTCGTTGCTGCGGTAGGCGGCCCGCTCCATCTCAAGGGTCTCCACCTCGCTGTAGCGCAGCCCCCACGACCCGGCCAGGCGCCGGGCCTCGCCACGCTCGGTCTCCGCCAGCGATGGGGAGACAGCGGTGACCGCGTGCGCCTGCTGCGGCCCGAGTTCGTCGTGGGCCACCCAGGCCAGCAGCGAGGAATCCACGCCGCCGCTGAAGGCGACCACGACGGGGGCGGCCTCGGTCAGCAGCGCCCGCAAGGAGGCCAGCCGCTCGCTTACGGCGGTGTCTGCGGTGCTGGCCGTCCGGATGTCGGTCACGGTGCTCCTCGCCCGTCCCTGCGCCGGCCGGTCATCGGTGCCCGGCCCATACCCCCGCCAGCAGGCTACAGCGACCACACCCGCCGGGCCTGCGGGAGGGCGCGACGCGGGGCGCCGGCTAGGGGGAGCCGTCCCCGCCGGGGGCCACCAGCAACGCCACCAGTTCCTCGATGGGGGTAACGATCCCGGTATAGAAGGGCCCGAACTCGGCGTAGAGCGCCGAGGCCCGGTCGTAGCGCAGCGTGTAGACCACGTCCTTCAGGTCGTCGGGCCGGACGGCGAACAGCGTGACGCCCCACTCGAAGTCGTCGATGCCCGTCGAGCCGGTGACCACCTGCAGCACGCGGCCGGCGAACTTGCGCCCCGAGGAGCCGTGCTCGTACATCAGCTCGAGGCGGTCCTCGTACGGCAGGGTGAACCAGTTCTGCTGCTCGCCGCGGCGCTTGGACATGGGATAGAAGCACCAAGCCGGCTTGCCCGGCGGCGGCAGCTGCGGGTAGAGGCGCTGCTGCTTCAGTTCCTCGGGCACCCCGGCGGCGTACTCGGAGATCTCCGTCAGCGAAACATACGAGGCCACCGCCACGAGCCCGGCCGCCGCCAGGTCCCGCTGCAGCAGCCGAAGCTGCCACAGGTCGGCGTCCAGCGCCATGAAGGCCAAATCCGCCTTGTGGCCCAGGATCGCCACCGACACCACCTGCGTCCCCCGCCCCGCCGCCCGCCGCACCGCGTCAACCACGGCCTCGCCGCGCCAGCCCTCACCTACCCGGCAGAAGAGATGCAGCACCCCCAACCCGATCGAGGGCGTGACCGGTTCCGGCACGCGCTCGGGATCAACCGGTTCGGGCATGCGCCGAGGCTACCGGCGGCCCCGCCCGGAGGCCGCCAAGAACCGAGGGCGAGGGCGGGGGAGCCGATTCGCGACGCCTTGCGCCCGCGCGAAGGAGCGAACGGCACCCCGACCCCCACCCGGACACGCGCCAAGAACCGAGGGCGGGGGCGGGGGAGCCGATTCGCGACGCCTTGCGCCCGCGCGAAGGAGCGAACGGCACCCCGGCCCCCCGCCCGGACGGCCGCGGCTCAGTCGGTGTAGATGCGGACCGTGCCGTCGCGGGCGAAGCCGCCGAGCTGCAAGCCGGCGCTGCGGGCCACCTGCACCGCCAGCGCCGACGGCGCGCTCACCGCCACGAGGGCGCTGAAGCCCGCCGCCCAGGCCTTCTGGGCCATCTCGAAGGAGGCCCGGCCACTCACGTAGAGGCACCGCGCCGATGCCGGCAGGGCCCCGTCCAGCAGCAGCCGGCCGACGACCTTGTCCACGGCGTTGTGGCGCCCGATGTCCTCCCGCACCAGCAGCGGCTCACCGGACCGATCGGCGACCCCGGCGGCATGCACTGCGCCGGTGACGCCGAACAGGTCCTGCAGCTCGATCATGCGGCCGGGCACCGCGGCCAGCACCGCAGGCTCGAACGGTTCGGACTCCGGCAGCGGCGCCAGCGTCTCGGCCAGCCGTTCGATCGCCTCGGTTCCGCAGATGCCGCAGGCCGCCGAGGTGATGCCCAGCCGGGGCACCGGCGCCGGCCCGGCGCCGTCGGTCTCCACCGACACCACGTTGAACTCCGAGGAGACCGGCGGCCCCTCACCGCAGTAGCGGATGCCGCGGATAGCCGCACCGTCCAGCAGCCCCTCGGCGTGGCAGAACCCAGCTGCCAACTCGAAGTCGTGGCCCGGGGTGCGCATCGTGGTGGCGACCAGCACGTCGTCGAGCCGGATCGAGAGGGGCTCCTCCACGATCAGGGTGTCGGGCTCGCGACGGATGGACCCGCCCTCGAGACGGCTGGTGATGAACCGCTCCGTGCGGCCCCGCGCCACTAGCCGCCTCTGGCCCTGTCATCGGGGAGGGCGTCGGGGTGGCCCTCGGCGTTCTTGTGCCAGACGATCCGCAGCCCGTGCAGGGTGAGCCACGGCTGGACGTGCTGCACGCTGGTGGTGTGCGGCGAGATGAGCGGTGCGAGCCCGCCTGTCCCGACGACCGTCGACTCGCCGATCTCGGCCATGATGCGCCGGCACAGGCCGTCCACCTGCGCGGCGTAGCCGTAGATGGCACCTGACTGCAGCGACTCGGCGGTGCTGCGCCCGATGACGTTGCGAGGCGCCGTCAACTCCACCGAGCGCAGCGCGGACGCCCGCTCGAAGAGCGCCTCGAGGCTGATCTCGACGCCCGGCGAGATGACGCCGCCGAGGTACTCGCAGGCCCCGCTGATGACGTCGAACGTGGTGCCGGTGCCGAAGTCCACGACGATCGTGGGGCCCCCGTAGAGCGCCACCGCGCCGACCGCGTTGGCGATCCGGTCGGCGCCGACCTCGCGCGGGTCGTCGTAGCGGATGGGGATCCCGCTGCGCACGCCCGGCTCGATCACGACCGGGTCGAACTCGAAGTAGTGCGCAACCATCTCCCGCAGCGCGGCGGTGACCCGGGGCACGCCGGACGCAACGGCCACACCCGACACGTGGCGGAGCAGTTCCCAGCCCTCCACGGCCAGGAACCCGTCGATCAGCACCGCCAGCTCGTCGGAGGTGGCGTCGCCGTTGCTGGCCGCCCGCCAGTGGCCCACGAGGCCCCCTTCGGCTCTCTCGAGACTCGCCGGGTCTCCCAGTTCGTACAGCCCCAGGACCGTCTGGGTGTTCCCCACGTCGATCGTCAGCAGCACGGCCGGTCGTCCTTCCCGCCAACGACAGCAGGCGCAACCGGCCGCGCTCGGCTCTGGATTCCGGCCTGCGCCGGAATGACGAACGACGAGAGCGGACACATGGGTCAGCCGTCTCCCTCGGTGGGCGGGGCGGCGGCGCCGGCTTCGGGTCGCAGGGTGGGGAACAGCATGACGTCGCGGATCGTCTCGGCGCCGCACAGCAGCATCGCCAGACGGTCGATGCCAACGCCGAGACCGCCCGTGGGGGCCAGCCCGTACTCCAGGGCCCGCAGGTAGTCCTCGTCAGTTCTCATGGCCTCCTTGTCGCCATCGCGACGGCGGTGCTCCTGGGCTTCGAAGCGGCTGCGCTGGTCGTCGGGATCGGCGAGTTCGCTGAAGGCGTTGGCCAGTTCCCGCCCGGCCGCCACCGCCTCGAACCGCTCCACGAGACCTTCGGTGCTCCGGTGGCGGCGCGCCAGCGGTGAGACCTCCACCGGGAAGTCGCACACGAAGACCGGATCCCAAAGCTCGCCCTCCACGCGCCGCTCGTAGATCTCCGCCAGGATGCGCCCCGCCGACCAGCCCGCCTCGGTGGCCACGTCCAGCCGGTCCGCCTCGGCCCGCAGTTCGACAGCCGCGCTGCTCGCCGGTGCGCCGGTGGCCGGCAGGTCACGGCCGGCGTACTCCGCGACGACTTCGGCCATGGTGGCCCGGCGCCACGGCGGCGCCAGGTCCAGAGTGCGGTCCCCGACCGAGACCTCGGTGCTGCCGGTCGCTGCTGTGGCCGCGGCGGCGACGACCTCCTCGGTGAGGGTCATCATGTCGGTGTAGTCGGCGTAGGCCTCGTAGAGCTCCAGCATGGTGAACTCGGGGCTGTGGCGGGGCGAGAGGCCCTCGTTGCGGAAGATCCGGCCGAGTTCGAAGACCCGGGTGAGGCCGCCGACGATGAGGCGCTTCAGGTACAGCTCGGGGGCGATCCGCAGGTAGAAGTCGCAGCCCAGGGAGTTGTGGTGCGTCACGAAGGGTCGTGCGGCGGCGCCGCCGGCGACGGGGTGCAGCATCGGCGTCTCGACCTCTATGAACCCCCGCCGGGCCAACTCGGCCCTGATGGCCGCCACCATGGCGCTGCGGATCTCGAAGGCGCGCCGGGTCGCCGGCGTGACCCACAGGTCGACGTAGCGCTGCCGGTAGCGGGTGTCGACGTCGGCGATGCCGTGCCACTTGTCGGGGAAGGGACGGCGGGCCTCGGCCAGCAGCCGCCAGTCCTCCACCTTCACCGACAACTCGCCCCGGCGGGTCTTCATCACCTCACCGGTGGCACCCACCCAGTCCCCGATGGACAGCGCGCAGAAGTCGTCGTAGTCGGGCGTGACGGCGGCAGGGGCGAACAGCTGGATGCGGCCGCTGGCGTCGTCCAGCGTGCCGAAGCAGAGCCTGCCCTGCACGCGGCGCAGCATGAGCCGCCCTGCCACCGTTGCCCGGACGCCCGTTTCCGAGCCGGCCGCCAGGTCACCGTGGGCGCCGTGCAGCGCCGCCGCCGTGGCGGTCGGTTCGAAGCGGTAGGGGATGTCCCTGCGGTCGGTCACGAGCGTGCCTCTGGCTGATATGGGCGGCTTCCAGGTGGTCCGTAGCCACTCCCGTGCTCGGAAGGTTACGCATCCGCCGGCCGAGCGGCACTGGATTCCGGCGTTCGCCGGAATGACGAATCAGGTTGGGACGGTGGCGCCGAGGTTGTCGATCAGTCGGGTAGTACCGAGATGCGCCGCCACCAGCAGCCGCAGCTCGCCCGCCAGCGGCTCCCGTGGCGCCAGCGTGGCGGCATCGACGACGCAGGCGTAGTCCACCGGGCCGACCAGCGGCTCGGTGGCCAGGACCTCGGCCATCGCCGCCTCGACCGCCGCGGTGCGCCGCTCGCCCGCTTCGATCAGCGCCGCTCCGGCGCGCAGCGTCCCGTGCAGCACCGCCGCCGCGGCCCGCTCGGCGGCGCCGAGGTAGGCGTTGCGACTCGACAGGGCCAGGCCGTCGGGCTCGCGCACGGTGGGACAGCCCACCACCTCGACCGGAAGCGACAGGTCGGCCGCCAGGCGACTCACCACGGCCAGCTGCTGCCAGTCCTTCTCGCCGAAATAGGCGCGGCAGGCTCCGATGATGGCGAACAGCTTCGCCACGACAATCCCCACCCCGCCGAGGTGTCCGGGCCGGCGTGCGCCCTCCAGGCGTGCCGACAGCTCCCCGAAGTCCAGGGAGAGGACCGGCGGCTGGGGGTACATCTCGGCGACGCTGGGAGCGAACACCGCTGCGGCGCCCTCGACCGCACAACGGCGCACGTCGTCGTCGAAGCCCCGGGGATAGGCGTCGAGGTCCTCCCCGGCGCCGAATTGCAGCGGGTTGACGAAGATCGACACGACCGTCACGCCGGTCTCGGCCACCGATCGCCGGAGCAGGCTGAGGTGCCCGTCGTGCAGCGCACCCATGGTCGGCACCAGACCGACCGTCTCGCCGCGGGCGCGGGCCGCCTCGCAGAACGCCCGTGCGGCGCCCACCGTGTGAAGCAGGCCGATGTCGCTCAACGGCCGGCTCAGGCGCCGCCCAGCTCGCCGGCGCGGTGCACACCCTCGGCGCTGTCGAGGGTCCAACCGGGCGCCAGGTCGGGGGCCAGATCGCCGAGGGGAACCATGACGAAGCCACGCTCGCTCATGCGGGGGTGGGGGACGGTGAGGTCGGGCTCGTCGACGGTCTCACCCTCGACCCACAGCACGTCCACGTCCAGGGTGCGCGGCCCCCAGCGGACGCGCCGCCGGCGCCCGGCGGCGGCCTCGGCCCCCAGCGCGACCTTCAGAAGCTCACGGGCCGAACTCTCGGTCCGTAGCTCCACCACGACGTTGAGATACGGGCCCTGGGTGGGACCGCCCACGGGGTCGGTCTCGTACACCGGCGAGACTGCCACCACGTCGTCGAGGGCGGCAACGGCCGCCGCCAGCAGGGCTCGCCGGTCGCCCAGATTGGATCCCAGAGCCAGGAAGGCGCGCTTCACCGATCCACGACCCGCCACGCGGGCGTCGCCGGCGGCTCTTCGATTGCGGTGCCTCCGCCGCTGGAGGCGCCGGGGGTGCCGGGGTCGTCGCCGGTCGGGGCATCGCCGCGCGTGATGCCGGCGCGGGCGATGCCCAGCACGGTCTCGCGCCCCCGCTGGCCGACGGGTCGGCGCAACAACCGCTCGGTGGCATGCAGGGCCGACGGCACGTCGCTGTAGCGGCCCATCCACAACCAGTACCCGGCCAGGAATCCGGCGAGTACGTCGCCAACGCGCTCGTGGTGCACCAGCAGGCACTCCCCCGCCTCGACACGCCGTGTGATCTCCTCATACGCGACCAGCACCGGAGCCACACCCGGAGAGTCGCCGAGAGGTAGGTGGAGGTAGGCCATCTCGTGTTCGTCGTAGCTGTGGAGGTTGTGCGGGCCCGACAGAAGCGACACGACGCACGAGAACTCGTTGCGGCGGATCCAGATGATCTCCTCGGTGCGTCGCACCGCCCGGTGGTTGGGGCCGTAGCCGCCGGGTCGCTCGCAGATGGCGAGCCGGCCCTTCAGGACCCAGACGAGGTTCCGGGGTTCGATGCCGTCGGCCCAGCGCCCCCTCATGGCGTCCCCACCGGCTCCTTGGCGCCAACGATCCGGGCGGCCTGCACGGTGGCGGCCACGTGCTGGGTGCGGAGCACCGCTGCTCCGGCCAGCATCGCCCAGACCGCCACGACCAGCGCCCCTTCCAGGCGTTCGGAGTGGTGATCACCGGGTGAGCCGGCCGCCGGGAGGGCGCGGGCGTCGGCGGCAGCGTGCAGCTCGTCGATGAGGCGACCGTCGCCGGTCCCCACCACGAGCGGCCGGCCGAGTGCCGCCAGGCTCCCCAACCGGCCCAGCAGATCCAGGTCCTCCTCGCCGGCGCGCCCGCAGCCGATGCCGGCGTCGAGGTAGATCTCCCCGAGCCCGGCGGCGCTCGCCCGGTCGACCTCGGCTCGAAGGGACTCGAGCGCCTCGGCCAGGATCAGGCTGCCGGCGCCCCGGTCGGCGGGCTCGCGGGGCTCGCCGGCCGGCGGCGCCGCGGCTGCTGCGTGCACGGCAACCCAGCCGGCAGCGGTCCCGGCCGCCACGGCGATGAGGCCTTCCCGGGCAGCCTCGGCCGCCGACGGATCGGGAGCCGTGCCGCCGGGCGCCGACGGAGACATCGAGCGGTCGCAGATGAGCGTGGCGCCTGCGGCGGCGCCGGCGGCGGCCAGCTCCGGCGAGCCGGTTGCGACGGCCACCCGCACGTCACCGGCGAGGGCCCCGACGAGATCCGTCACCTGTTGGGCCTGCCGGGCCTCGGTGGCCCGAGGCGTCGCCGTCCGGTGCCCGGCATGACACGGTGTGCAGGCGATCTCGACGATGTCCGCCCCTCCGGCAATCATGCGGCGGCCTCGGTCCACCGCGGCGCGCCTCAAGGATCGGTCGCTGTCGGCGAATGCATCGGGCGCCGGGCGGAGCACGCCCATGACCTTCGTCTCCATGCTCGGACCGGATCCGTCTCGGCTTCTCCTCGATCCGCAGGCTACCGGCGGCCCCCCGCCGGTCGGTCCGCCCGACTAGTCCGGCGCGGCGGCGCCCTCGTCGTAGATGCAGATGTAGGGCAGGTTGCGGTAGCGCTCGGCGAAGTCCAACCCGTAGCCGATCACGAACTCGGGCGGGACCTCGAAGCCCACGTAGCGCAGCTCGGCCGCACTCGGGCGGCTGCCCTCGCGCACCAGCAGGGCACACACCTGCAGCGACGCCGGCGCACGGGCCAGCAGCAGGTCGCGCAGGTACGCCAACGTGAGACCGCTGTCCACGATGTCCTCCACCAGCAGCACGTCTCGACCGGCCAGGTCGACGTCGAGGTCCTTCAGGATGCGCACGACGCCGCTGGTCTTCGTGGAGGCGCCGTAGGAGGACACGGCCATGAAGTCCAACTCCACGGGCAGGTCGATCCGGCGGATGAGGTCGCTCATGAACATGAACGCCCCCTTCAGAACCCCCACCAAGAGCGGGCGGCGCCCGGCGTAGTCGGCGGTGATCTCGGTGCCGAGTTCGACGATCCTGGCCTGCAGGGCGTCGGCGGCGATGAGTTCTTGCCCCGGCGGGGAACTCAGCCCGTTGCCCGAGGAGTCGTCGGGTTGCGGTGCGGCGCTCATGGCGGGTCAGTCTGGCAGACGGCGGGGAGGGCTCGCAGTCGCCTCCAGGTGCAGGCGTTGCGCGCTCCGGCGCACCCGCCGGCCGCCGCCGACGTCGGCTGCCCGGGCCTCGCCCAGCGCCACCGCCAGGGCCCGGTCCACCGCCGCCAGGTCGGGGGGATGCCGGTCGCCGGTGGGTGTGACGCCGCGGCCTCCGGTGATCCACCTTCGCAACGCCCAGCGGGCCAGCGCCCGGGGCGCCGCCGCCAGGGCCGCGCAGTCGCGGGGATCCAGGCCGGCGACCGCGGCGTCGAGAGCCTCGGTGGTCTCGCGGGCCAGGTCGGCGTGGCGGCACAGCAGAGGCGTGACGTCCCTCTCGAAGACCTCCTCCAGCAGCGGCAGCACGTCGTGGCGCACACGGTTGCGGCGGATCGCCGGATCGAGGTTCGACTCGTCGAGCACCGGCACGAGTCCCGCCAGCCGGCAGACCTCCACCGTGTCGGCTCGCCGCAGGCTCAGCAGGGGGCGGCGCCGGGTGGGCCACATGGCCGCCACGCCGGCCGGCCCGGCGCCTCGCAGCAGGTTCAGCAGGACGGTCTCGGCTTGGTCGTCGGCAGTGTGGCCGACCAGGGCGCCGGGGGGCAGTGCGCCGTAGCGGGCGCTGCGGGCCCTCGCCTCCAGGTTGGGGCCCGGCGTCACCGCCACCGTCTCGCACCCGAAGCCGGCACCGGCGGCGGTAGCGGCGGCGGCCACGGTGCGGGCATCGTCGGCCGAGTTCGGGCGGATGCCGTGATCCACATAGACCGCGGTGACCTCCAGACCAGCGGCGGTGGCCAGCACCAGCAGCGCCAGGGAGTCGGCACCGCCGGAGACGGCACAGGTCACCGCCGCGGGAGGCGGAGGGAAGTTGCAGCGCCGCAGGTACGGCTCGAAGGCGCCCGCGGCGATGGCGGCGCGCAGAGGTGTCAGGCCGCCGCGCGGGCGTTCATCCGCTCGATCCACAGCTTCGGGGACTTGATCTCGTCCATGCTGGGAAGGCAGTCCGGCGCCTCCCAGGCCCGCTCCACGAACGCCGCCCCCTCCACGCGCTCGACCGCGGCGATGAAGGCCTCACCCGCCTGGTACTGGTACAGCTTCGCCTCGATGCCCACGAGGCGCTGCAGCAGCTTGTTCAGCCCGCGGGCCGAGGAGCGCCGGGCTCGCAGCACCCTGCCGAACCGGTCCGACTCCGTCAGGCGGTCCGCCCCGGCGCGGTCCATGGTCACGTCGCCGTGACCCTCCAGCAGACTCATCATCCCCGACAGCTTGTCGAGGGTGCTCCGCTGGGACTCCGGCGCCAGCAGCGCCGTCAGCCCGCCCTGGCGTAGGGGATCCTCGCCGCTGCGGCGGGCCTCCATGAGACGGCGGGCGGCGTCCATCATGCGGCCGGGATCGGGGTCCACCACGTCGAGCGCCTCGTCCACGAGGCCCAGGAAGTGCCGGCGCAGCCAACCGATGCCCATGAACTGTGCCCGGTGCGTGCACTCGTGAAGGGCCAGCCACAGGCGAAACTCCCCGGCGGGGAAGCCGTGGCGGCGCTCCAGGACGGCGATGTTGGGCCCCACGTAGTACACCATGTCCTGGTCGTCGGGCTTGTCGTCCTCGATGATCAGCAGGTCGTACTGGCCGAGCACACGGGTGGACATCCACCCCAGCAGCGCGCCCACCTCGGCGCCGCTCACCATGCGGGTGATCTCACCCATGGGCCCCGACCCGTCACCGTTGTGGGCCATGCGGTCGGTGAGGGGACGCAGCAGCCGCTGGAACGACGCCACGTTGGCGCGGATCCACGATTGACGGTCCACCACCATCGCCCGTGCCTTGCTCGCCACCTCGAGGCCGGTGGCCTCTGCGACGAGGCGCTCAGCCTGCTCGGTGGCCTCTTCGAAGTCCCGGCCGATGGAGCGGACCACCGGCGATCCGAGGTCGGGTTGGGTGCCGCGCTCGGCCACCCGGAACGCCACCCGGCGGGCCAGATCCCAGTCGACGGCTTGGCTCACGGCGTGTCCTGATCAGCGGGGCGACTACTCGGGGGGCCCGGGCGGCGCCGCCGGGGGCGCCCCGGCGGGGCCCCGGCAGGGCGGCTCACTCGGACGCCCGCTCCTTGCCCCGCGGCGGGTAGCGCTGACCGTGCACCACCTTGAAGTAGCCCGCGATCGTGGCGATGATCGCCAGGACCGTGAGAGCCACAAGCAGGGGTGCGATCCACCAGTGCCAGACAACCGCCATGAGGGCCACGGCAACATCCTAGAGGTCGGTGACGTCGATGTTGCTGAGGTCGATGCGTTGGAGGGTCTCGGAGATGCGGATGCGCAGCGACTCGGGAGCCTGCTCCCGGCAGTGCAGCGCCACGAGGCTCTGCACGTTCAACTGCATGTCGAAGGTGGCGATGCAGGGAGCGCAGTTCTCCAGTGCGCGGCGCAGGGCGGCGATGCGCCCGGCGTCGGGGATGCCCTCGGTGGCCTGCATGATCTGCTGCGCGGCGAGCGGGCATGCCCCGGGTGTGCCGGAGCACTCGGCGAGCGGCCCGAATGGGTCGGGGGGCGGGAATTCGTTCATCTGTGCGCTCCGGGGGCGACGGCCGTAACCGGGGAGTCGTCGGCGACGAGCCCGCGGGCCTCGCCGTAGGTCTGCAACGCCTCGCGGAGCCGCTTTCTTCCCCGATGCAGGCGGCTCATGACCGTCCCGATGGGCACGTCGAGGATCTCGGCGATCTCCTTGTAGGCGAAGCCCTCCACGTCAGCGAGCAGCACGGCCACGCGGTAGCCCTCCGGCAGCGACTCGATGGCGTCGCGCACCTCGGCGGAGGTGACGCCGTCGAGCAGTTCGTCCTCGGCGCTGCGGGACAGCCGGGCGCTGTCGGCACCCCCGAGACCCTTGTACAGGTAGAGGCTGTCGGTGTCGCCGAGGCCCACCTCGTCGGGGCGCCGCTTGCGGCGGCGGTACTCGTTGATGAACAGGTTCGTGAGGATCCGGAACAGCCAGGCCCGCAGGTTGGTGCCCTCGGTGAATCCGTCGAAGCCCTTGTAGGCCCGCAGGTAGGCCTCCTGCACCAGGTCCTCGGCGGCGGCATCGTTGCGCGTCATGCGCCGGGCAGCACCGTAGAGCTGGTCCATGTAGGGCATCGCCAACTCGGCGAATCGAGCCCGATCAGCCACGCCACCAGCCTAGAAGCCGCCAAGCACCCTCAATCACCGCCCGCCGCCACACGGCACCTCAAGCCGGGACGGTGTGCAGGGACGTGTGCCGGGCGATGGTGTCGAAGTCGCGATCGCGGTGCAGCACCGGCACCGCGAGGCGGATGGCGACGGCCGCGATCAGTGCATCCATTTGCGAGCGCAACGTCTCGCCGTGCCGGCGGAGTTCCCGGTAGATCCTGGCGGCATCGAGCCAATCGAGTCGCGGGGTGAGACCCTCGACGTGCTGTGCGACCAGCAGCCGCTGCAGGGAGGCGACGGAGTCACGCTGGGCGCCGGCCATGACCTCCAGCAGGATCGGGTCGATCACGACGACCTCCCGCCCGGCTATGGCGTCGCGCAGGCGCCGGGCCTGGGCTGATTCGGTTGCTCTGAGGAACTCGATCCACGCCGACGTGTCAGCCAGCAGCACCGCTGCCCCAGTCGTCGAATCGGTTGGCCCGCATGGCGTCGAGATCGCCCTCCCAGCCGGCGCCCTCCATGGCGAGTTGCTCTTCGACGCTCATCAGTCCACCCCCGAGCAGGCGCTCCAAGGCCAGGTGCACCGCTTGACGCTTGGTCTGCAACCCGAAGGTGTGCATGACGCGCCCGATGAGGTCGTCGTCGATATCGATGTTGGTCCGGCTCATGGTGCGAATTTACACCATGAGGTGTATATATGTGTGCAGCGCCGGCAGTTAACGGCAGTCGCCGCGACCCTCTCACAGGGCGACGTAGCGGGAATCTCCACGGGCCACGCCGTCAATGTGAACGACGCTGGCTATGAACAATGAGACGATCGACGGGCGGCACCTGCCGGCCGCGCTCTTCGGGATCGCCACACGGCAACCCGAATCGGGTGCGGAGCCAGACCCGGCAGGCACCTATGCGCGGGTTACGAATCGGCTGAGTGCGCTCACCGGCGTCGGAGTGCGACGGGTGCTCGTGGACACCGACGACATGCGGGAGTTGATAACGCTGAAGCTCGAGGAACCCGACGGTGCCGAACTCCCCGCCCGCTCACTGTCGGAAGGCACGCTCCGGTTCTTGGCTCTCGCCGTGCTCTCGGAGGACCCCGACGCTCGGGGGATCATATGCATGGAGGAGCCAGAGAACGGGATGCACCCGGCCAATCTCGGGGCCATGGTCGCTCTGCTCCGTGACCTCGCCTTCGATCCGTTCGACGAGACCGGCGAGGACAATCCCTTCCGGCAGGTGATCGCCAACACGCACTCGCCGTCGCTGGTACAACTCCTCAAGCCGGAGGAATTGCTGTTCGCCTCGGCCGACTTCGCTCCTCGCGGGAACGGCGAGATCGCCCGGGCGCTCCGGCTCGCTCCGCTCCGGGGCACCTGGCGCGATGGGCGCCTTGATGAGCCTCCGGTTACGAAGGCCGACATCCTTCCCTACCTGACCAGCCCGGTCGGCACACAACTCTCGCTCGACTCTCGCCCCGCATGATCCGCCGGGCGATCTTTCTCGCCGACGGATCAGGTAGCCATCAACGTCCGAGCCACGCTGATTCCTCGAGGTACCCAAGGAAGGAAGGCTCGGGTGGTGGTGGCCGGCGAATATCCCCCCTTGAGCCCGAGCGGGGAATCGAACCCCGGACCTATTCATTACGAATGAATCGCTCTGCCGACTGAGCTACTCGGGCGCCGACACCGCCGGGACACAATCCCCGACGAATGTCACGCCACAGGCTAACGGGATGCCGCCGAGGGGGGTCGCGCCGTGCACGTTGAGCCCGCACATGGTCTGACCGGTAAACTAGCCATATGAGTAGACAAGTGACCGCAACTCAGGCGAAAGCTCAGATCCTGGCGCTGCTCGATGACGTCGCTGCGGGCGACGAGATCGAGATCACCAAGCATGGTCGCACCGTTGCCCGGCTCGTGCCCGCCACGGGACCCGGGGCGCTGCGTGGACGATTCGCCGGCGTCGCCCGCAGCGTCGAGAACGATGACCTGCTGTTCACCACTGGCGCCGAGTGGGGCTTCGATTGACCACACTGCTCGTCGACACACACGTCCTTCAGTGGTGGACCGCCGAGCCCGAGCGGCTTAGTTCCCCGGCACTCGAGGCGCTCGATGGCGCCGACGAGCTAGCCGTGGCAGCCATCAGTTGGTACGAACTCGCCTGGCTCGCCCGGCACGGCCGGATCACCGTCGATCTGCCCATCCGCACCTGGCTCAGCGGCCTTGCCGGCTCTGTCCGCACAGTCGCGTTGAGTCCGGCAATCGCGGCTACCGCCGTCTCCCTACCCGAGACCTTCCCCAGCGATCCAGCCGACCGACTCATCTACGCCACTGCAATCGAGAACGGCTGGCACCTCGTCACGAAGGATTCCCCGCTCAGGCGCCACAGAGCATCACCGGCGGTCCCCACGATCTGGTAGCGAGTCGCCGGTCCGACTTGGGAACCGGGACGCGCGACGCCCAGCACTGTCTCCCGGTCGCGATCAACACCTGAGTTCCAGAGTCGGGATCCCACAAGCGGCCGCTTCAGGTCTCAGACACCGGCACCACGACTTCGATACTCCAAGTGGCGTGCTCGGCGTTCGGATCTCCTCGAGCCAGCTCGTGTAGCGGCCCAGGAGGGTGGAGGCGTTGCCCCACCGAGCCGGCCGGCAACGAGAGGTCGGGCGTCGGGCACCAAAGAGGCTCGCGAAGCTCGCCCGGCTAGTCGTGTGCGCCGTGGCCGCGGATGCTGTCGACGAGCCGCCAGACCCCGGAACTGGGATTCGAGCCGGGCGGGCTAACGCCCAGGTGCCTCGTATCCAGTTGCCGCGCTCGCCGCTTGGCGTCCTCGTAGCCGTCGGTGAGCCGCTGTCTTGCCGACTCGGGGATCGACTTGCCATCGAGCAGGCCGAGTTCGCGTGCGCGTCGTTGGATCTCGTGGCGATGAACATAAGCCTCTCGATTCTCAACGTGGAGCACCATCCACAACTCGAAGCAGGGGTTAGAAACCGCAACCTGAATGCCCGAGTCACGAGCTTCGGCGATAGCGCTGTTGACGTCGGGATGGGCGTTGACATCGAACACGCACCAGATCTCGTCGAAGTCACGGTCTCTCGAACGCGCAAGCTCGCGGGCGCGTCGGACGAGGGTCAGCGGGGCACACCCGGCTGAGCCCCGGTCGACGCGCAGATCGATGGTCCGCCTGTGCTCTCTCGCCCACTCGATGAGGTAGCCCGGTTCGGTCACCGCTCCTTCCGGGAGCACGCGGATGATGCGGCGAGTTGCTAGAGCGTGCTGCCGGGGACGGGAGGTTCGTCGGATCGAGCGGGTCATACTCCGGCCGCGTGGGCAAGCTGTTCGAATCCTGCAGGATTGATGATCGGTGCGCCGCCGTAGCGCCCTTGCATGTAACGGCGAGAAATTGCCTCGTCGTGGCGCGGCCGGAAGTCGGAGAGCGGGTAGAGGGTGGTGGCACCGTCGGACTGCTTCTCGGTGATCCAGACCTGGTCCCGGCCGAGCGTGCGCTCTGAACTGTCCCCCAGCAGAGTCACGTCGTGCGCGTTGAAGATCAGTTGCGCCGCATTGGGGTTCCGCCGCGGTCGCTGGAAGAGTTCGACAATCTCCTCCACAAGGCGAGGGTGCAGGCTTGCATCCAACTCGTCGACGAGTAGCACACTGCCCTGCGCGAGAGCATCCAGTACCGGGCCAATGAATCCAACCCAGACGAGAGTCCCCAGCGACTCGTCGAGGTGCGAAAGCTCAACGTCGCCGTGTGGGCCGCTGTGGATCAACCGGATGGAGTCATCAAGCGGACGATCGTCGTCGCTCGTAATATTGGAACTCTCTTTGCCGCCGCTCCAGACCGATCTGACCCTGCTGGCGAGTTCCTGGAACTCCGGATCGACCGGATCCCGGACGGCATCAACGATTCCGAGGTCCGCTGCTCGCAGCAGAGCGACGACGTGTTTGCGGGTCTGCTGCTTTTCCAGCAGTTCGACGGTCCGGAGGAAATGCCGCTCGCGATCGGCGCGCTCGTTGAAATGGAGGTTGTTCCGGAACCAGGCGAACAGCGGCGCGAGCGGCTTGTAGTTGGCAGCGCCCGCGATGGATAGGAGGGGAACCTGGGGGCGGACGAACGGTTGCAGGGTCCGGCCGCTGGACCGGAACGTGGCACCGTAGAGGATGTCATCGGTGGCTGCGTCGCCATCCTCGGCAACGATGCGCTCGCGACGGAACACCAGCGCTTGCCGCCCGTGGGGGTAGTGGTACGCGTACTCTCTCGCAACGAAAACGGGGTTGACTTCAAGGCCGTACTGCCAGCGGACACCGTGGATGATCAGATCGATCTCGTACCGCGTCGGGCGCACGAAGTGTCTCCATGATTGGATGTCGTCTTCCGTCCATTGCCCGGGAGAGGGCAGGGGTACGAGTCCGAAGGGATGACGCCGGATCTCAAGGGCTCCGCTGCTCTCGGATGACCCGCCCGGCGGTCGGAACGATTCGAGCACGAGGGTGCGCAGGTCGGCCATGGCTCTGAGGAGGGTGGATTTGCCGGAGGCGTTGGGGCCGAAGATTCCGGCGGCCGGCAGGACCTGGACCGGCTGGCCCGCCGTGGGCAGAGTGCGGACGATCGACTTCGGAGTGAGCCGGCCGGCGAGGAGCGACAGGTGTACCTCGTCGCGGTAGGAGCGGGCGTTCTCGGCTGTGAAGGACAGCAGGGCGCTCAGGGGTCTGTCGGTCTGTTCGTCAGTCATAAGCAGATTCTAGTGAGAAAGTCACGCAACATACGCAACATGGGGTAACAATAGCCATATCGCGTAGCTTTCTGCTGTCAGCCCGAGAGGGGCCTAGCCGCCGGTAGATCGGGATTGGAGATGGCGATCCGGTTGGCCGGTGCCGCAGGAGCGAGGCTCGGGCGGAGACGAGGAGCCACTTGGGGCACCCGCCGGTGGCCGGATCCACGCGCAGATGCGAGAGGACCGGGATCAGTCCGGGGCGAGGTGGGGCCAGGGGTTGGTGGCTTCCAGTTGGGCTGCGACCCCGAGGAGCAGGTCCTCGCGGCCGTAGGCGGCGGCTAGTTGGGCGCCGACGGGGAGGCCGGCGGCGGTGTGGCCCATGGGGATCGAGATGGCGGGCTGGCCGGTGAGGTTGAACGGCAGCGTGAAGGTGCCGTACGGCAGCGAGTTGATGAAGCTCGCCAGGATGTTGTCCGGCGTCGACACCAACTCGCCGATGAGGGGGGCGGGGCGGGCCGTGGTGGGGGTCACGAGCAGGTCCCACCCGTCGGCCCACCAGGCGGCCATGGCCCGGCCGAACAGCTGGGTGGCGCTCTGGGTCTTCAACAAGTCGGTGCCGGGGGTCTTGCGGCCCCGCTCGGCGGAGAACCACGTGGCCGGCTCGACGTCGTCCTTAGTCAGCGGCCGGCCGATCATCTCGCCCACCTGATCGAGGGCGAACGCCGTGCTGACACCCCAGGTCTTGGCGAAGTTGGCCAGCAGGCGCTCGTCGCTCAGCGCGGGCGGGCCGGTGTGCTCCACGGTGTGACCCAGTCCCTCCAGCAGCGCAGCCGCCCGCAGGGCCGCCTCGGCGCATTCCGGGTCCACCTCCACCCTGCCGTCGCCGGGTGACTCCACCCGCACACCGACGCGCAGCCGCCGGGGCTTTCCGAAGATCTCCTGGGCGAACGGGCGCTCCGGGCGGGGCGCGATGACCGTGTCGCCGGGGAAGGGCACGGCCTGAACGTCGAGGAGCGCGGCGGTGTCCCGGACCGTGCGGGCGAGCACGTGCACGACCGTCAGACCCGACTCGTCCTCGATGGGACCGTTGGAGACGCGCCCCCGGGACGGTTTGAGGCCCACCAGCCCGCACAACGCGGAGGGGATGCGGATGGAGCCGCCGCCGTCACCGCCGCCGGCGACCGGCACCATGCCGGAGGCCGCCGCCGCCGCCGAACCGCCCGAGGAGCCGCCGGCGCCGTGCTCGGTGTTCCAGGGATTGCGGGTGGGCCCATAGGCCAGCGGCTCGGTGGTGGCCACCAGACCCAGTTCGGGCGTGTTGGTGCGGCCCACGAAGTTGAAGCCGGCCTCCCGCAGCCGCGCCACCTGGTGGCCGTCGGTGGGGTGGGTGTAGCCGGCATCACGCAGCACCGCCATCCCCAGATGCACCGGATCACCGGCCGAGGCCGGCCACAGGTCCTTCAACAACATCGGCACACCCCGGAACGGGCCATCGGGAAGATCCGGCGAGTCGGCAACCGCCAGCGCCTTGTCGAACAGCGGATGGATGACCGCGTTCAGCTCACCGTTCCGGGCCTCGATCCGCCGGATCGCCGCCTCGGCCAGCTCCCGCGGCGAAACCTCCCCCGAACGCACCAACGCCGCCAGCCCGACGGCGTCATGAACGATGTAGTCACGCTCGTCAATCATGGGCTACCTACAGTCCCGACCGGACAAACCGACAACCGAGGGAGGAGACGCCGGGGGGCGGTACTCGTTGATGAACAGATTCGTGAGGATGCGGAACAGCCAGGTCCGCAGGTTGGTGCCCTCGGTGGAACGGTCGAAGCCCTTGTCGGCCCGCAGGTAGGTCTCCTGCACCAGGTCCTCGGCGGAAGCATCGTCGCTCGTCATGCGCCGGGCGGCGCCGTCGAGCTGGTTCATGTAGGGCATCGCCGACTCGGCGAATCGAGCCCGATCAGCCACACCACCAGCCTAGATGAGTAGTTCCAAGGGGTGGGGTCCGCTGTTGGGTGGTTGAGGGTGTCCAAGGTTGGGAGGCGAAACTGTCCGCAAGAAGCTCGTAGCGCTGTGCAGTCCGCTCCGAACCTCAATCGGCTGGTCCGGTAGCGATTATCCGAGGATGCTCTCGATCAGGCGCCAGACGCCGGAGGTGAGCGGCGCGCACCCGGCGGCGTCCTTGTCGATGTCAAGGCGAACACCACGATTTCTGCGAACCCAAGACTCGATGTAGTCGGGCTCAGTCACCTTGCCCTCACCGCGCACTGACCACTAGAATTGGCCGTCCCCATCGACTCGTCCGGTCTCGATAGTCGAACGTTGCCCCACGGGCCGCTGTGAACCAGCTGGATGGAGTCATCGAGCGGATGCTCCTCCTCGTCCTCCCTGTCGGGGCCCACGTCGGCACGCCGCCATGCACGATTGGCCTCGCGAGCACGCTCCTGAAGCTCCGGATCGACGGGATCCCGGACGGCGTCGACGATTCCGAGATCGGCGGCACGCAGCATGGCGATCACGCGTTGGCGATCCTGTTGACGCTCGAGCAGTTCGACGGTCCGGACAACCCGACGCTCCCGGTCGACTCGCTCATTGAGGTGAAGATTGTTCAGGAACCAGGCATGCAGCCCGGCTAGTGGCTCGAAGGCGGCAGGTCCGGCAACCGATAGCACGGGTACCGTGGGGCGGACGAATGGCCGCAGGTTCCCGCCGGTCTTCCGGAACGGTGGGCCGAACACGATGTCATCTTCGCCCTGCTCACCGTCAGCGGCTGGGCCTCGTTCACGCTGGAACACGAGGGCCTGCCGTCCGTTCGGGTAGTGGTACGCGTACTCGCTCACGACTCCGAAGGGCGCGACTACGAGGCCGTATTGCCAGCGGACACCACAGACAATTAGATCGACTTCGTACCGCGTCGGGCGGACAAGCTGTTTCAGGGGCTCGATGTCCTCCTCTGTCCATGGCTCATCGGGGAGTGGTACGAGCCCGAAGGGCTCATACATCGATCCGAGGATTCTTCTGTTCTCGACAGGGTTCCCCTGCGCCTGGAAGGATTCGAGGATCAGTGTGCGCAGGTCAGCCATCGCTCTGAGGATGGTGGTCTTGCCCGTGGCGTTCGCGCCGAAGATGCCCGCGGCGGGAAGGACGCGCAGGGGTTGGCCTGCGGTGGACACGTGGCGAACGACGGCCTCCGGAGTGAGCCGCCCGGCGAGGAGTGACAGATTCACCTCGTCGCGATAGGAGCGGGCGTTCTCTGCCGTGAACGAAAGCAGCGCACTGAGGGGCGTTGGAGCTGATGGAATAGATACCATCACCGTATTATAACGGATTTATCTCGCAATTTCGATCCTAATAGCTGACCTGCCGCGCCGGGAGGACAGCAGCGGGGTAGCCAACTGTGGGGGCGAAGCGAGTTCACAGGCAGCCGACAGATGACAGCGTCCGGGGATCACGCGGTCAGGCCAAGTCGAACCGGGTGAACGAGAGACGGGCGTGTCGATCAGTCGGTGATCCGACCCGCACGGGCGTTCAGTTCCACGCGGGAGACATGGGTGGCCGTCTCAACGCGGCGCCTTGGGTGGGGGCTGTAACGTGCATTCGTGCTGACTCGACTCGAGGTGGACGGGTTCAAGAACCTGCGCGACGTGATCATCGAGTTCGGACCCTTCACCTGCATCGCCGGCGAGAACGGCGCCGGCAAGTCCAACGTGTTCGACGCCATCGAGTTTCTGAGCCTGCTCGCCTCCCACTCCCTAATGGAGGCCGCCCAACGGATCCGCTCGACGGGCGACGACAGGTCGGGAGATCCGCGCGACCTGTTCTGGCGGGGCAGCACACAATCGGCAGTCCGCACCGGAAACGTTTCGGAGTCGGTGGGAACCGGTCGGCTCATGCGCCTCGCTGCCGAGATGATCGTCCCGGAGCAGGTCGAAGACGACTTCGGCCGGCAGGCCAAGGAAGGCTCCGGTGGTGGGGAATCAGGTCGGGACGATGCGAAGGGGGACGTGCCGGGCGATGGTGTCGTAGTCGCGGTCGCGGTGCAGCACCGGTACGTCGAGTCGGATGGCGACCGCTGCAATCAGGGCGTCCACCTGCGAGCGCACCGTCTCGCCCTGCCGGCGGATGCGTCGGTAGATCCTGGCGGCATCGAGCCAGTCGAGTCGCGGGGTGAGCCCCTCGACATGCTGTGCGACCAGCAGCCGCTGCAGGGCAGGGATCGAGTCGCCGCGGGCGCCGGCCATGACCTCCAGCAGGATCGGGTCGATCACGACGACCTCCCGCCCGGCTATCGCCCTGCGCAGGCGCCGGGCCTGGGGTGATCCGGTTGCCCTGAGGAACTCGATCCACGCCGACGTGTCAGCCAGCAGCACCGCTGCCCCAGTCGTCGAACCGGTTTGACGGCCTCCATTGTGGAGCTTCCGTATCCGTGCCCGCGAGGCGTACGGTGTACCGAGATCGGAGAGTTGGGGAGCGGCCATGTGTTCAGCAGGAAGGACGGCCCCAGGTCCCGGCGTGATCCGCCTCGAGGCGCTGCGCTACCGGTCGCTCCGCTACGTCTCGCAGGAACTCGGCCCGTACCAGGTGCTCGTCGGATCCAACGCGAGCGGGAAGTCCAACCTTCTCGACGTCGTCGCATTCCTCGGCGATCTGCTCGATGCCGATCTGGTAACCGCGATCCGCGGCGACTGGCGTCTCGGGATTCCACTACGAGCCACCGATGGGCGAGACCTCGTCTGGATGACTCGCGGGAACACGTTCGAGATGGCAGTTGAGATGGCGATTCCCGAGACGATTCGATCACACCTCAAGAACGGCAGCCACGCCGCGTGCCGCTACGAGATGGCGGTCGATGTGTCGCACGCCCCGCGGCTCACGGTAGAGACGCTCTGGCTCAAGCAGGATGCCGGAGCGTCGCCAGTTGGGGCATCTCAACGAACGCTCTTCCCGCAGATGATCGAAACCCCGAATTCCATCGTTCGAGCATTGCGCAGGAAAGCTCCCGCCGGCTGGAAGAAAGTGGTCTCCCGGGGCGAGTTTCCTGAAGCGGTGATGTTCCAGTCCGAGACGACGAAGTGGAGGAGTCAATTCCGCATCGGGGTCGAGGATTCCGCGCTGGCCGCCCTGCCTGCGGACGAGCAACGATTCCCCGTGGCCGTCTGGTTCCGGGAAGCACTGCGGGACGTTCAGCGGATCGTGCTGTCAGGCGAAGACATGCGCCGTCCTGCTCCGCCGTTGGACCCGAAAGAATTCCTTCCCGATGGCTCGAACCTCCCCCATGTGGTGCATGCACTCGAAACCAGTCATCCCGAGTCGTTTCGGCGGTGGGTCGGGCACATCTCCGAAGCGCTTCCTGACGTAGTTGGTGTCACAACACAAGAACGTCCGGAGGACCGCCACCGCTACTTGATGCTCCGGTACCGGAACGGCCTGGAAGCGCCCTCTTGGCTGATCTCAGACGGCACGCTCAGACTGTTGGCGCTAACCCTGCTCGCGTACCTGCCGGACTTGACCGGGCTGTTCCTCATCGAGGAACCCGAGAATGGAATCCACCCCCGGGCACTGGAGACGGTTCTTCAGTCTCTCTCCTCGGTATACGGGGCTCAGATCCTGCTCGCGACACACTCACCGGTCGTGGCTCGCATGACCGACAAGTCGCAGCTCCTCTGCGTCGCCCGCACGGACGAGGGCGGTACCGATGTCGTATCGGGAATTGAACACCCCGTACTACGCGATTGGCACGGGACCACCGACCTGGGCGCATTACTGGCCGGCGGCGTACTGGGATGACCGATCTGTTCTGCCTTGTCGCCGACAAGAACATGCAGGCAGCGGTATCCGCGTTGCTGGATCGTCCCGAGTCGCTCGGAATCCGAGCGATCCAGCAAGAAAGCATCGTCCACGACCGGCGTGATCCAGGGTGCTTTCACCATGCAGTCGACTTCCTGCGGGGATACCGCTCGAGGGCCGAGCACGCGCTGGTGATCCTCGACTACCAGTGGGACGGCGTACCCGCCGATTCGGCTGCTGAGGTCGAGACACTTCTCGAGACGAACCTGGAGCGGAACGGCATGGGAGGCTGGGCAAGGGCCGTTGTAGTCGAGCCGGAACTCGAAGCGTGGGTGTTCAGTGGCTCCCCCCACGTCGCATCGGTCCTCGGCTGGTCAGGTCGAAGTCCCGACCTTCGAGAAGCTCTCACCGGGCAAGAACTCTGGGCGACCGGGGTGGACAAGCCGGACGATCCGAAGGCGGCGATGGAATGGGCACTCAAACAGGTGAGGCATCCCCGATCATCCTCCATCTACCGTGAACTTGCCAGCAAGGTGAGCACGCAATACTGCACGGACCGAGCCTTTCAGCGGCTCCGAGAACTACTTCGGGACTGGTTCCCGCAGACAGCCTGAAGATGTAGTCGGGTTCAGTCACCTTGCCTTCGGCGAGTACCCGGATGATGCGGCGAGTGCCGCGAGGTGCGGGGGATTCAGACCGGGGGGAGGTGGGGCCAGGGGTCTTTGGCTTCTAGTTGGGCGGCTATCTGGAGGAGTAGATCCTCTCGGCCGTAGGCGGCGACGAGTTGGGCGCCGAGGGGGAGGCCGCCGGCGGTGTGGCCCATGGGGATCGAGACGGCGGGCTGGCCGGTGAGGTTGAACGGCAGGGGGCGGCCGGCGGAGCGATTTCGCCAGACGCTCCCGCCGACGGCCCCGACCGGACAGACCGACAACCGAGGATGGCCAGGAGCTTCACGAGCCGGGGCCGCATCGGGGGCTCGAACGCCCGGCCGATGGCGCCGACAACCGAGGGTGGCCAGGAGCTTCACGAGCCGGGGGCGAAGGTGTCGATCATGAGGCGGACGTCGTCACCGAGGGGGTAGAGGATGGGACTGGTGCAGCCGTTGCGGCGGTAGTGCTCCACCTTCTCCCGGCACTCGTCGGGCGTGCCGGCGGCGCAGATCATCTGCACCACGTCGTCGGGCACCAGCTTGGAGGCCTCCTGCACCTGCTCGAGGGTGGCGGGCCAGGTGAGGACGCGCCCCACGTCCTCGAGCAGCGACTCGGGCACCCCGGAAGCCTTCATGATGTGCGGCTGCTGGCCCAGGTACTGGGTGACCAGCAGGCGGGCGCCGTCGAGGGCGGCCCGGCGATCCTCGTCCACCGAGCAGACCACCAGCTGCGGGCGATCCAGGTCGTCCACCGAGCGGCCGGCCTTGGTGGCGCCCCGCTCGAGGGCCTCCATGGCCCGCTGGTTGTAGGTGGGCGACACCAGGTAGTTCAGCACGACACCGTCGGCGATCTCGCCGGTGAGTTCCATCATCTTCATGCCGGTGGCGCCGATGTAGATGGGCACGTCCTTGGGGCGGCGCTCCTGGAACACGTAGTCCAACTCCACGCCGTCGAGTTGCACGAAGTCGCCGTCGTAGGTGACGTTCTGGTCGGCCAGCAGCGCCCGCACCGACTCCACGACCTCGCGCATCTGGCGCAGCGGGCGGGCCCGGTCGATGCCCACCTTGCGGGCGAGGGGGTCCCACCAGGCGCCCACGCCCAGCAGCACTCGCCCGGGTGCCAGGTCGTCGAGCGTGGAGAAGGTTGCGGCCAGCAGGGCGGCGTTGCGGGTCCAGGAGGCCACCACCCCCGAGCCCACTTTGATGCGCTCGGTGACCGCGGCGAAGGCGGCCATGGGCACCGTGGCCTCGCGCACGAGGCGGCTCTCGGCCTGCCAGACGGCTTCGAAGCCCTTGGTCTCGGCGTACTGCACGTACTCCATGGCCTCGCGCAGCGGGTGCGCGTCCTGCAGGTACATCGCCACGCGGGTGCCGTCGCTCATGGGTTCCTCCTGGTCGGGTTGTGAGTCGGTCGCCGTTGCGGTTCAGCCGCAGTGCCGGCCGGTCCACTTCCTACTGGATTCCGGCCCCGGGTCGAGTCCGGGGCAGGCTCTTCGCCGGAACGACGCAAGATGTAGGCGGCGGGCTGATGGGCAGCGCCACCCGCATGCTGGGACTCAACTGGCTCTTCGCCGGAACGACGCAAGATGTGGGCGGCGGGCTGATGGGCGTGCTCCTCGTGGATCCGGTAGACCGATCCTGTCAATCCAGGTCGTCGAGGCGGCGGAAGAGGCGCTGGGCGGCCTCGGCGGCCTTGGCGCGCACCTCGGCGGCGTCGACGCGGGTGGATCGACCGTCGGCCCAGACCTCCTCGCCGGCGACCTCCACCCGCTCGGGCCGCACGCCGGGGCTGAAGGCCAGGTGCCAGGGCTCCATGGCGGCGTAGTTCCAGGTGACGTGGTCGTTGCGGGCCTCGGGCATGAGGTCCCAGCCGGTCGACAGCCACTGCCAGGGAGTCTCCGGGCCGGCGGTGACGTCGCTCTCGCGCAGGCGCACGTAGGCGATGCGGAACTCGTCCAGCATGTCCGAACCGATCCCGTCGGTGCCCAGCGCAACCGGGTTGCCGGTCGCCTCGAAGCGAGCCGGACGTGCGTAGCCCACGGCGTTGTTCATGTTGGAGCGGGGGTTGTGCACCAGGGTGCCCTGGAGTGCGTGCTGGTCGGGCAGGTGCACCCCGTGGATCAGCAGCCAGTCCGGGCGGCTGAGGTCGGCCAACCGCTCAGCGGCCGGGGCGTCCGCCTCCCCCTCGGCCACGTGGATGTGCACACCCACCCCCAGGTCGGCAGCCAGACCGGCGGCGGCCTCCAGGGTCTCGTCGGTACAGGTGAAGGCCGCATGGACGCCCACATAGCCGTCGCCACCGGCCCGCAGGAACCGCTCGTTCTCCGCCAGCCCCCGGCGCGCACCCTCGGCGCCGTGACGATCCGTCACGCCGTAAGCACAACTCGCCCGCACCCCCACCTCGGCGCAGGCGTCGGCAATGACCGACAGCGACCCCTCGATGGCCTGCGGCGACTCATGATGGTCGATCACAGCCGTACACCCCACCTCCAGGCACTCCAAGGCACCGAGCATGGCCGACCAATGAATCAGATCCAGATCCAAGGCCCGGTCCAGCCGCCACCAGACCAGCTCCAAGATCTCGAGGAACCCATGAGGCGTCCGAGGAGGAGCCGGCATCCCCCGAGCCAACGCCGAGTACAGATGATGATGAGAACAGACCAACCCCGGGGTCGTGTAAGCGGAGGCCATGGGCTTAGCCGGCTCGGGTCCCAGCCGGCCCGACAACCGAGGGTGGGGACGCCGGGGGTCGGCGGCGGATCGATCTCACCGGACGAACCGACGATGGGCACCGACGACCCCGCCCGGGCGCCGCACACTGGATTCCGGCCTCCGCCGGAATGACGGGAACTCGCACAGTCAGACGGCAGCAGGCACGGTCAGACGGTGGCCGGCTGGTTGGGGGTCCCGACGACGGCCACCGGCGGCCCCGCCCGGACACCGCACACTGGATTCCGGCCTCCGCCGGAATGACGGCAGCAGGCACGGTCAGGCGGTGGCGTGCTGGGCTGGGGAATGGGCGGCGGAGCCGTTGCCGGCCGATCCGTTGCCGTTGGTGCCCCAGGGCCGCTCTTTGTTGGCGTCGTTGCGCATCGGCAGCTCGCTGCGCCAGGTGCCGTCGAAGTCCGCCAGCGCGGCCGCCACAGCACCGGCGGTGGGCACCAGGCCGATCTCGCCGACGCCCTTGATGCCGTAGGGCGAGTCGGGCTGGGGCACCTCCACCAGCGTCACGTCGACCGGCGGCATGTCCTTGGGCCGCACGATGGCGAGGCTGCGCAGGGTGGTGTTCAGCGGGCGGCCGTCGGCGTCGGAGGGGAACCCCTCGGTGAGCGCGTATCCCAGGCCCATGTGCACCGAACCCTCGATCTGGCCCTCGCACATCGTGGGGTTCACGGCCTTGCCCACGTCGTGGGCGGCCAGCACCCGGGTGACCTCGCCGCTGTCGGGGTCCAACTCCACGAGCTGGCAGGCGAACCCGAAGCACGAGTGGATCTTGGGGTGCTCCACGTCGTCGCGCAGCGAGTTGGTCCAGTCCACGACGTATTCGCCCTCGTAGTCCACGCCCTCCCGGCAACCGTCGGCGAGGGCGGCCTTGCAGGCGTCAGCCACCGAGCCTGCGCCCATGAGCGTGCCCCGGCTGCCGGTGGTCTGCCCGGCGCCCAGCTCGCGGCTGGTGTCGACGATGACGCGCACCTTGTCGGCGGCCACGCCCAGTTCGGTGACCGCCACCTGCTGGGCGACGGTGTGCACGCCCTGGCCCATCTCGGTCCAGCAGTGGCGCACCTCCACGGTGCCGTCTTCCTCGAAACGCACGACCGCCTTGGCGACCTCCCGCAGGCCGTTGCCGAGGCCGGAGTTCTTCAGCCCCAGGCCGATGCCGACGGGGCGCCCGGCGGCCCGGGCGGCGTCGTAGGTGGGCTTCACGGCGTCGAGGCACACCCGGGCGCCCTCGCAGCCCTCGTCCATGATCTGGCCGGGACCCCACACCGAACCCGGCGTGACGACGTTGCGCGAGCGCATCTCCCAACCGTCGATGCCCACCTCGGCGGCGAGACGGTCCATGACGCCCTCCATGGCGAACTGCGCCTGGTTGGCGCCGAAGCCCCGGAACGCCCCGCACACGGGGTTGTTGGTACGGGCCGCCACCGATTCCACGTCGATGTTGGGCACCGAGTAGGGACCGCTGGCGTGACCGGCGGCCCGCTCCAGCACCTTCATGCCCACCGAGGCGTAGGGGCCGGAGTCGCCGATCATGCGGATCCGCAGGGCGGTGAGGTGGCCGTCGGCGTCGCAGCCGGCGGTGTAGGTCATGCGGATGGGGTGGCGCTTGGGGTGCAGCAGCAGCGACTCCTCCCGCGACAGCGTGCACTTCACGGGCTTGCCGAGCAGGTGGGCGGCCAGCGCCGTCTGGGCCTGGTTCGACATGTCCTCCTTGCCGCCGAACGCCCCGCCGTTGCTGACCAGCTCCACGGTCACCATGGACCGGTCGATGCCCAGCACCGAGGCGATCTGGTTGCGGTCGTCCCACACGCCCTGGCCGCCGGAGTACACGTACAGGGCGCCGTCGGGGCGGGGCACCGCCAGGGTGGACTCGGGCTCGAGGTAGGCGTGCTCGATGCGCTGGGTCTGGAACGTCTCGTGGATGGTGTGGGCCGAGCCGGCGAGCGCCTCGTCGGCGTCGCCTCGGTCGTAGCGGGAGACCGACAGCACGTTGCCGTCGAGCTGCCACACGGCGTCGGGGGCGTCCGCCACGGCGACGGTGGGGTCGGTGATGGGTTCCAGCGGCCGGTACTCGATGTCGATGAGGCCCGCCGCGTGGCGAGCCGTCTCCCGGTCGGTCGCCACGACGATGGCCAGCACGTCGCCGAGGTAGGAGGTGCGGCCGCCTTCGGGGATGAACACCGGCCAGTCCCGCTGGATGATGCCCACCCGCAACTCGCCGGGCACATCGGCGCCGGTGAACACGGCCTCGGTGCCGTCGACGGCCAGCGCCGGGGCGGCGTCGATGCGCAGCACGTCGGCGCGGGCGTGGTCGGCGAGGCGCACGGCGGCGTGCAGGCAGCCCGGTGGGGCCATGTCGTCGATGTAGGGGCGGAAGCCGCAGGCCAGGTCGGTGGCCTCGTAGCGGATGCCGCGAGTGCCGACGATGCCGGGCTGGGTGAGGGCGGGCTCCTTGCCGTGGGCCAGGTCCTCCACGGCGTCGAGGATCTTGATGTAGCCGGTGCAGCGGCAGAGGTGGCCGCCGAGGTGGCGCGAGGCCTCCTCACGGGTGAGGTCGGCGCCCTTGCGGTCGATGAGCGCCTTGGCGCGCACCAGGATGCCGGGGGTGCAGAAGCCGCACTGCAGGGCGCCGTGGTCGGCGAAGATGCCGGCGTAGCGCTCCCGCTCGGCGGGGTCGAAGCCCTCCATGGTCACCACCGAGGCGCCCTCGGCCTTGGCGAGGGGCACCTGGCAGGCCACACGGGCGCGGCCGTTCAGCAGCACGGCGCAGCAGCCGCACTGGCCGGTCGGCGAGCAGCCGTCCTTGGGCGAGATGACGCCCAGCTCGGCCCGCAGGGCTTCGAGCAGGTGGGGATGGTCGTCGCGGCACTCCACGGTGGTGCCGTTGAGTTCGAACTGCGCCACGGTGCTTCCTCCTGTCGGTTCGGCTCGGCTAGCGGGCCGTCGGTTGCTCCACCACGGGCGCAGCCCCGGGCGCCGGACCCTGGATTCCGGCCTTCGCCGGAATGACGGTCTCGGTGACTCGGGACATCGTTGCGGTGGGCTCCTGGGTTGTGGGTTGGGTTCCGGTCGAGGTTGGCGGCTC
>MKWU01000964.1_pt1 | contig 52738 bp, 41 predicted proteins | sample 809101 | NCBI WGS metagenome assembly MKWU01 (sample SAMN05860141, study PRJNA318959) | sponge metagenome | host: Aplysina aerophoba | place: Slovenia: Piran, Adriatic Sea, Gulf of Piran | collected 2013-05-07 | reverse complement strand
AACGGTTGCCTCATCCTCGGCTTCTTCCTCAAGCCGAACACCTTCCTCTAGACGCCGGGAACCGCCAATTTTCTTCGGCTCGCGCCGACCCGCGGGGCGGCCCGGCGAACGACGCACCCCGACCCGGGCGCGCCGCCGCCCGCCCCGCCGCGCCCCGGCCGCCCGCCTGCGCCCTCCACGCCCCCCCCGGCACCGGGGCCGGCGGAGCCGTCGAATCGCATTCGCGCGCACCCGCCGTCGGCCGCACCCGGGCGCCGGGACCGTCGTTGCCGGGGCGAATGCGGGCGTGGCAAGGTACGAGCGCCGGATCGCGCCGGCGACCCGAGAGGAGACTCCATGGCCGAGGCCCGGAGACGGACCGGCCGGCACCGCCGCGACGAGCTCGAGCTCGAGCTTGGAGATCCGAAGCGGGTCACCGGCACCGTCGAACGCGTCACGTACCATAGCGAGGAGACCGGGTTCTGCGTGCTGCGGGTGAACGCCGCGCGCCGGGGCGAGCCGGTCACCGTGATCGGATCCGCCGCGACCGTCGGCCCCGGCGAGTTCGTCGAGGCGGACGGCGTCTGGGTCAACGACCGGAGCTACGGCCTCCAGTTCCGGGCGGAGCACCTCCGGGTTGTTCCGCCATCGACCCTCGAAGGCATCGAGAAGTACCTCGGCTCGGGAATGATCCGGGGCATCGGCCCCCACTTCGCCGCGCAGCTCGTCGGCGCGTTCGGGGCGGACGTCTTCGAAGTCATCGAGGGCGAACCGGACCGGCTGCTGGAGCTTCCCGGAATCGGACCCAAGCGCAAGGCCCAAGTGGTGAGCGCGTGGGCGGAGCAGAAGGCGGTCCGCGAGATCATGGTCTTTCTCCAGTCGCACGGGGTGGGTTCGGCCCGGGCGGTCCGCATCTACCGGCTCTACGGTGACGACGCGATGGACCGGGTGCGGGAGAACCCGTACCGGCTTGCCCTCGACGTGCGCGGAATCGGCTTTCGCACCGCCGACGCGATTGCGCAGTCGATCGGCTTCGACCCCGACTCGGTCCCCCGCGCGCGGGCCGGAATTCGCCACGTGCTGCAGGAGGTCGCCGGCGAGGGACATTGCGCGGGCGAACGGAAGGCGCTGGTGGAGGCCACCGCCGCGCTCCTCGAGGTGGAAGAGGAGATCGTCACGCGGGCGCTCGCGCGTGAGCTCGCGGAGGACGAGCTCGTGGAGGAGAGATGCGACGGCGAGTCGTGGATCTACCTCCCGCCCCTATACCGGTCCGAGAGAGGGACGGCAAACCACCTCTGCCGACTGCTGGCCGGCGACGTACTTCCCTGGGGGCCCATCGACCCCGGCAAGGCGCTCCCGTGGGTGGAGCGGCGGGTGGGCTTCGAGCTCTCGAAGTCGCAGCGCGAGGCGGTCTCGCGCGCGATCTGCGAGCGGGTGACCGTCATCACCGGGGGGCCGGGGGTGGGCAAGACCACCATCGTCAACGCGGTGTTGCGCATCGTGCGCGCGAAGGGCGTCCGTACCCGCCTTTGCGCACCGACCGGACGGGCGGCCAAGCGGCTCGCCGAGTCCACCGGCCTCGAGGCATCCACGATCCACCGGCTGCTCGAATTCGATCCGACCACCGGGGGCTTTCGCCACGGCCAGGACACGCCCCTGGAGACCGACTTCGTGGTGGTGGACGAGGTCTCGATGGTCGACATCGTCCTTGCGAACCAGCTCCTGCGCGCGATACCGGACCACGCCGCGCTGCTCCTGGTCGGCGACGTGGACCAGCTTCCGTCGGTCGGCCCCGGGTCCGTTCTCGCCGAGATCATCTCCTCGGAACGGGTTCCGACCGTGCGGCTCACCGAGATATTCCGGCAGGCCGAATCCTCGCGGATCGTCGTCAACGCCCACCGCATCAACCGGGGGGAGTCGCCGGAGTACCCGCGCGCCCCCGGCCGGTCCGAGTCGTCCGACCCGGAGTCGAGCGCGAGCGCCGAGCCGAGCGACTTCTACGTTGTCGCGGTCCGCGACGTGGAGGAGGCGCGCGACCGGCTGCTGCAGGTGGTTACCGAGCGGATCCCGCGGCGCTTCGGATTCGACCCGATGGCGGACCTCCAGGTACTGACGCCGGGGCGGCGTGGAGGGCTCGGCGCCGCGGCGCTCAACGCCGAGCTCCAGTCGCGCCTCAATCCGGATTCATCGGCGCGGGTGGACCGGTTCGGAACCACCTACGCGCGCGGCGACAAGGTCCTTCAGACCGTGAACGACTACCAGAAGGAGGTCTTCAACGGAGACATCGGACGGATTACCGCGGTGGACCTCGAGGAGCAGACGGTCACCGTGGACTTCGAGGGGCGGGCGGTGCAATACGAGTTCAACGAGCTGGACGAGCTCAGCCTCGCCTACGCCATCACCGTCCACAAGTCCCAGGGCTCGGAGTTTCCGGTCGTCGTGATGCCTCTTTCGACCCAGCACTACATGCTGCTCGAGCGGAACCTCCTCTATACCGGAGTCACCCGGGGAAAGCGCCTCGTGGTCCTGGTCGCCGAGCCGCGCGCGCTCGCCATCGCGGTTCGGCGCCACGAGTCGGTGCAGCGCCGGTCCCGGCTCGCGGAACGCCTTCGAGGCGCCGTCTGAACGGAACCCCGGCGCCGGACCGGGACCCCGCCGGCCGTTCGACGACCTATCGGCATTCGCCGCAAAACGTTACCTTTGGCGACTTGCCCCGGGCGGCCGCACCCGTTCCGGGCAGCAACCCGAAACACGAGGAACAGGCGCAGGCATGGGACAGGTATCGCGGATCGTCGTGGTGGGGGGCGGACAGGCGGGCGGCCAGGCCGTGGACAGCCTCCGCAGGGAAGGGTTCGACGGCGAAGTGCTTCTGGTGACCGCGGAGGACCAGCCTCCCTACCAGCGCCCTCCCCTCTCCAAGGACTACCTGGCCGGCCGCACCGGCCTCGACCGGGTGCTGCTGCGCCCCGCGGAGTTCTACGCCGAGAGCTCCATCGAGCTCCTGACCGGTACCCGGGCCGCCTCGATCGACCCCGGTGCGCACCGCGTCGAGCTCGCGACGGGCCGTACCCTCGACTACGACCGGCTGCTCCTCGCGACCGGCAGCCGCGTCCGGCGGCTCGACGGCATGCCGGGGGCGCATCTCGAAGGGGTGCTCTACCTTCGCACCGTCGAGGACTCGGACCGGATCCGGGCCGCGATGGACAGCGCCGAACGGCTCGTCGTGGTCGGGGGGGGCTACATCGGGCTCGAGGTCGCCTCCGTCGCGGTCGAGGCGGGTCTTGCGGTAACCGTCGTCGAGACCTTGCCGCGACTGCTCTCGCGGGTCGCCACCAGCGAGCTGGCGGCGTACTACGCGGAGCTTCACCGTGGCCGCGGCGTCGATCTCCGGCTCGGGTCCGCCGTCGCCGGCTTTCGTGACGACGGCTCGGGAGCGGTCGGATCGGTGGCGCTCGCCGACGGGAGCGAGATCGCGGCCAACCTGGTGGTGGCGGGGATCGGAATCGAGCCGGTGACCGATCTCGCCCGCGCCGCGGGGATCGACTGCGAGAACGGTATCGCGGTCGACTCGGGCTGCCGCACCTCGGCGCCGGACGTCTTCGCCGCCGGCGACTGCACGAGCCACCCCAACGCATTCTTCGGCCGCCGCGTACGCCTCGAGTCCGTTCCCAATGCCATGGACCAGGGGCGGGTGGCGGCAGCCGCCATGCTCGGCGCGGACCGGGTCTACGAGTCGGAGCCCTGGTTCTGGTCCGACCAGCACGGGGTGCGGCTCCAGATGGCCGGGCTCTCGGAGGGCGCGGACCGGACGGTGCTCCGCGGTGCGTACGGGGACGAGTCGTTCATCGCGTTCCACCTCCGCGACGGGGTGCTGATCGGCGTGGACGCGGTCAACAGCGTGCGCGAATTCATCTTCTGCCGACGCCTGGTGGCGGCTCGGGCGCGGCCCGACCCGGACGCCCTCGCGGACGCTTCGGTGCCGGTCAGGACCCTGCTCCCGGCGCGCTGAGCCGCGGGCTTCACCCGCTCCGCCTCGCTTGCCCGAAGGACTCCGCGAGATCCGCGGGTCAGGAGTGCCCCGCGAGGGTGAGGATCGAATCGAGGACAAGTCCGACCGGCGGCAGAAGAATCCGCGGCAACACGTCGAGATTCACCCCGAGCAGCGTCCCGATGAGCGGCGGGACCACGATGAGCCCGACGACGAGGGCCATTCCGTACCGTTCGAGCCGCGCGTACGACGCGGCGAGCGCGGGCGGCAGGAGCCCGTAGACCACCCGGCTGCCGTCGAGGGGCGGAATCGGCAGCATGTTGAACACCGCGAGGACCACGTTCAGCACCAGCGCGTTCTTCAGGTTCTCGAACGCCCACGGCCGCACCGCGTCGGGCATCACGATCGTCGCGTACATGAGGAGGGCGGCGAGGTACGCCATCACGAGGTTGATGCCGGGCCCGGCGGCGGCGACCCACATCATGTCGCGCCGGGGCTTTCGCAGGCGCGACATGTTGACCGGCACCGGCTTCGCGTAGCCGAAGAGGAACGGTGCCCGGGTCAGGAGGAGAATCGCGGGAAGGATGATGGTGCCGAACGTGTCGATGTGCCGGGCCGGGTTGAAGGTCAGCCGTCCCGCCCGCCGTGCGGTGTCGTCCCCGAGCTTCCAGGCCATCCAGCCGTGCGCCGCCTCGTGCAGGGTGATGGCGGTGACGGCCGGCAGCACCCAGACCGACGCGGCGTACATCAGCGAAGAGAAGTCGTCCAACATGTGCAGCCACGTGGATTGCCCGGCCAGTCCGCCGCGAAGGGCGGTTCCGACCCGGCGGTCGGCACCGTCGGGCGGAAGCGGCGATTGTAGGGCCATTGACGCCCCCGTCCGCTCCTCGAGATCGACCGGTCGCGGGACCTGTCGCCGCGGGAACCGCCCGGCCTGCCCGGCGAGACGCTGAGGGCCGGGGCCCGCACGCACGCACGCGCGAACACGGCGCCGGAGAAGTCGAAATGCAGATTGATACGCGGCCCGAGGATGTCGGGCTCTCGTCCCCCCGGCTCTCCCGAATCGGCGGATGGATGCGACGCTGGGTGGACTCGGGACGGCTCCCGGGGCTCGTCGTGGCCGTCGTGCGGGACGATCGTCTCGCCTGGATCGAGACCTGCGGCCGGCGGGACGTCGAAGCCGGGCTTCCGGTCGTGCCGGACACGGTCTATCGCATGTACTCGATGACGAAGCCGATCACCACGGTGGCGGCGCTGATGCTGTACGAGGAGGGTTGCTTCCAGCTCGACGACCCGATCGCGAGCTACATTCCCGCGTTCTCCGAGACCCGGGTGTTCGCGGGCGGGAATGCCGATGGGTTCGATACCGAGTCGCTCGAGCGCCCGATCACCGTGCATGACCTCATGACCCATACCTCGGGGCTCACCTACGCGTTCCAGGACGAGCATCCGGTCGACGCGCTCTATCGCCGGCACGGCATCGAGTTCAACGCGAACCTCGGGCCGCTCGCGGACCTGGTCGAGGCGACGGCCGCCCAGCCGCTCGCCTTCCAGCCGGGGACGCGCTGGCGCTACGGGGTCTCGACCGACGTCCTCGGGCGGCTCGTGGAGATCTGGTCCGGTCTGTCGCTCGACGCCTTTCTCGCGGAGCGGATCTTCACGCCGCTCGGAATGACCGACACCGGTTTCCACGTGCCGGAGGGGAAGCGGGGACGGTTCGCATCCAACTACACGCGGCCCGAAGGGGGCGGGCTCGCCCTGGTGGATTCGGCGAGCGAGAGCCGGTTCCTCGAGCCTGCGGCGACCCTGTCCGGCGGCGGCGGCCTCGTCTCGACCGCGGCCGACTACCTTCGGTTCACGCGCATGCTCCGGGGGCGCGGCACCCTCGGCGGCACCCGCGTTCTCGGGCGCAAGACCGTCGAGCACATGACCGGGAACCAGCTTCCCGGCGATCTCGCCGACATGGGCCAGCCGCGATTCTCCGAGACCGCGTTCACCGGCGTCGGGTTCGGGCTCGGGGTATCGGTAATGCTCGATCCGGCCAAGGCCCGGATCGTCGGCTCTCCCGGCGAGTACGCGTGGGGCGGCGTGGCGAGCACCGCGTTCTGGGTCGATCCCGCCGAGGACCTGATCGTGCTGCTCCTCACCCAGCTCTCGCCCTCGTCGACCTACCCGATCCGGCGCGAGCTCCGGGTCCTGACCTACCAGGCACTCCTCTGAGGCCGTCCGCCGCGCTTCGGCCCTCCATCCGCCGGCCTCGCCGGGTAGCCTCCTCCTGCGCCGTTCTCCCGCAGTTCCTCGCTCGTCGTGCCCGGCCGCACGGATATACTCGACCGCGTCCGGAGCTTTGAACAGGTGGAGGCTCGATCGTGCGGATTCTTCTCGTCAACGGAAACACCACGACCACGATGACGGAGACGCTCGCTTCGACGGCGCGCGAGGCCGCCGCTCCCGGCACGGAGGTTGCCGGCGTCACGGCCACCGTGGGCGCCGCGATCGTGAGCCACCGGGCGGAGGAAGCGATCGCCGGACATGCGATCCTCAAGGCGATCGCGGACCACGAAGAACCCTTCGACGGGGTGCTCATCGGGGTATCGACCGATCCCGCCCTCGGGGCCGCCCGCGCCCTCCTGCCGGTGCCGGTCGTCGGCATGACCGAAGCGGCGCTCTTCTCCGCCTGCATGCTGGGCGGGCGGTTCGGCCTCGTCACGTTCAGCCTCGCTTCCGCTCCCGGCTATCGGGAGGCCGTCGAGCGCTACGGACTCGCGGGCCGGCTCGCCGGACTTCGAACCATCGACATTCCGCTCGCCGAAGCGTACGCAAAGCGGGAGAAGCTCGAGGACGCGATCGTCGAGGTTGCGGAGGCGCTGATCGAGCGCGACGGGGCGGAGGTGCTGATCCTCGCCGGGGCGGCCGCGGCCGGGCTTCCCCCCCTGCTGCAGCCGCACGTGCCGGTGCCGCTGCTCGACGGCATCGTGTGCGGGGTCCGGATGACCGAGGCGATGATCCGCCTCGGGGCGCCGAAGCCGACGCGCGGCAGCTATTCCCCGCCGGCCGAGAACCGGTACACCGGCCTGGACGAGCCCACGGTCCGCCTGCTCCGCAGGTGGGCCGGAACCCCGGAGGGAAACTGAGGGCGGGGCCCGGCGCCCCCTCCTTCGACAGGTCGCCCGCCGGGAGCGTCAGGCGAAGGCCCCGCTCCCCCCGCGGCCGGGGGCGGCGGCCGCGAGATCCGTTGCCTGCGCCGCTCGCCCGAGCGTCACCGGCAGCACCCGCCGCCCACCGCGCCGCCCGAGCACGCAGATCCCCCCGAGGCGGGCGTTGCCGTCGAGGGCGGCGGCGGGGATCCCTTCCCCGTCCACCCGAAGGCCGATGCGGACCTTCGGGAGCGGCCCGCCGACGTACGCGTCGAGCAGGGTACCGAGCGAGCGCCGTTTCACCGGATCCGCCGCCCAGGCGGCGGCACCGTCCCTCCCCACCCCATCGAGAACCACGTCGACACCCGCGTCGGGCACACGGACGCGCTCGCCGAGCAGGCCGCCGATCGCCGCTCCCACGCGCGCCGGCTCGAGGTTCGCCAGCATCGCTCCCGCCCTCTCGCGCACCCGCACCGGCAGCCCGGTGTATGACTGCAGCAGCCCCGCGAGACCGGCGGCGCTCGGCGGACCCAGGAACCACGCACCGAGGGAAGCCCCTCCCCGCGCGAGCGCCGAGCAGCCGAGCCCGGACTTCGACGAGGCGGCTAGGGGCGCCGTACGACCAGCCAGGAAGGCGATCCAGCGAAGGGCCTCGCTCTCGCCGCCGCTCGCGAGCGCGAACGCCTCGCTCGTGCGGGCATGCGCGCTCTCGACCGCGTGCATGTATCGATCCAGGGTGCCGTCGAGCCAGTCGGCGAGGGCCGGAATGCGCGCGATCCGCTCGATGTCCGAACCCGGGAGGGCCGAACCGGGCGAGGCGAATCCGGGGGCGGCGAGGAGCAGCTCGATCCGGTCCCCCCTTGCCGCGACCTCTCCGACCTCGGCCGGGAGGAAGCGAAGCGAAGCCCGGGACCGGTAGACCAGGCGGGGTGCGGATTCCTCCCGTTCGGTCCGCCGCCGGCGCGCGGCGGCGACCGCGGACCACAGCTTCCAGCCGTCCGGTCCGGCGCGAGGCGCGGCCCCCGGCGACCCGGCTTCCCGCCGCCCGCGCTCCAGGGCCGAGTCAGACGACACGCACTTCCACCCCGGGACGTTCGTTCAGCCCGCGCCGGCTCTCCAGGACCTCCCGCAGGACCCGGCCGATCACCGCGTGGCTCACCCCGCGGCATCGTTCCCGATCGAGCCGAACGAGCCCGGTCACCGCCCGGACCACGCAACCCTGGCGGACGATCGCGCCCGCTCCCGTCCGGACTCCTTCGATCGCTTCGATCCAGCCGGCGCGCGATGCTCCCGGGAAAGACTCGAGATATCCCCTGATCCACGACGGGTCGGTGTCGCTCGAGAGGCCCGCGCGAAGGTGGCCGAGGAGCGTCTCCATCGCGCGGGAGCCCGAGAGCGCGGGAAGATAGGGGCTGGGAGCGCCCGCGAGCCTTGCGCTCCAGTCGCCACCCCCGCCGATCGGGGTCAGCTCGGCGCCCGCCGGCACGTGGGCCGCGAGGTCCCGGTTGCTCATGAGAACGGTCGGGGCCGCGACCGGGTGCGTCCCCCGGAGGGCTTCCTCGCCCAGTCCCTCGAAGTGGACCAGCACCTCGGCGCCCGCCGGCGTGTCGTTTCGCCGCGCCCCCCAACGCACCGCCGTCCCCCGCGGATGGCCGAACCCCGCGATACGGTCGAGCTCCTCGCCCCGTTTCGCTTCGCCTCCGTAGAGTCGGACGGATTCGACCGAGTGGCACTCCACGCTGCGGTAGCGGAGCGCATCGGGCCGGATCGGGTACTCGACGTCCCGGTCGCTCACCTCGAACGGTGTCGCGGGACCGCCCCAGAGATTCACCACCGGAACGAAATTCAGTCCGAAGAGGCCGGGCGGAATCGGGGTAGCGAGATCCGTTCTCCTTGCGAACCGCAGGCGCACTTCGTCGCCGGAGCGGATTGCGAGCCCCTCGAGAGCGAAGAAGCGGAACTTCTCGGGGAACGCGATCAGCTCGCCGGCCAGCCGATGGGCCGGGTGGGCGTTCCCTCGCACCGGCAGGGCGGCTTCGTCCGCGCCGAATCCGCGAAGGCGAAGCGCCGAACGCGGGCGACCCTCGATCGTCCGGTCGCCGCCGCGCCGGACCTCGACCGCGGCGAGGTCGTTGGCGAGGGCGCTCAGCACCACGGCGGACGCCCCCTCCGCTCCCGCCACGTGGACGACCAGGGGATCGGGAAGGTCCGAGCCGTGGAACGTGAGCGAGAGTCCGTCCGGCATCGCGCCGGCCGACTCGAGGCGCTCGACCTCGACCGAGCCCGGGGCGAGGTCCGCGTCCATCGTCGTCGCGAAGCAGGCGAGAGCATCGCCCCCGGGACAGTAGTCCAGGCGCGTCCCGCGCGTCACCTTCCGCCGCTGCCGGCCCTGTGCGAAGCGCACGACCGCCATCGAAGGAACCGGCTCGACCAGGGTGGGAGCGAGAATCGAGAGCACGGCGAGGGGAAGCTCGCATGCCTCCGATTCGATGAGGAGGCGAAGGCGCGCGGCGAGGAACGCGGAGCTCTCCACTACCCGCTCGACATGGGGATCGCGCGAGCGCCGGGGACCGATGTCGAGCTGGCCCGCGAGATCCGGATACCGGCTCGCGAGCTCGCGCCCGTGCTCGCGCAGGGCCTCGAGCTCGGCGAGATACGCCTCGACCAGTGCGTCGTCCATCATCCGCCCTCCTGACTGCGCTCCCATCGCTCCCCGGATCCGGGCCCACCGGCGACCGGCCCCGATGCAGGCCGTCCTCGTGATCGCACGACCCCGTCCACGTCCAGGACGCGCGCGCCCAGCCCGCCGTCGCGCCGGGGCACCAGCACCCGAAGCCGGATCGCGCTTCGCTCCTCCGGCCAGGTCTTCGCCTCGAGGTCGAACAGGAACTCGCCGGCGCTCGCGACGGGCGTGACCCTGACCTCGTGGAGGCGCGGCTCGAAAGTCACGATTGCCTGTGCGACGAGTCTCGCCACCCACTCCCGGTGCGACTCGACGACCGGACTCAGTCCGGGCGGAATGGGCACCCCCCACCCGACCACGCCCTCGCCCGGGCTCGTAGCGCTGCGCCGGGCGCCCAGCAGGTCCTCGAGATCGCGCGCGAGCGACCCACCGACCGCCGGCCTGCCCTCGAAGCGATCGAAGAGGGGGGTCAGCACGGTTGCGCCCCGCGCGCGAATGCCCGTTCGCGCTCCGCCTTGCGCTCCGTCGTCCGGCGTGCATGGTCCAGCCGGGCCCCGTCGAGGGCCTCGTCGACACCGCAGAGGTCCGCGTGCCGTAGATCCGCGCCCGCAAGGTCCGCTCCGTCCATCCGGGCGTTCCGGAACACGCCCCACGGGGCTTCGAGCCCGGGCGCGCGGGCACCCCGAAGATCGGCCCCGCTCCAGACGCTGCGGGGCGCGGCCGCGTCGCGGAGGTCCGCGCCGCGCAGGGTCGCCTCGGGAAAGAGGGCGCCGCCGATGTTCGCTCTCGCCATGCGCGCCCCCTCGAGCACCGCTTCGGGGAAGATCGCGCCCTCGAGCTGCGCTCCTTCGAGATCCGCATCCGACATCTCGCAGGATGCGAAGATGCTCTCGCGGGCGTGCCGGATCCGGGCCCCGCGAAGCGAGCTTCCGAAGAAGTTGCAGCTCTCGAACGCGAGTCCGGACAGATCCGCGGCATCGCCCCGGGATTCGATGAAGCTCGACGCTCGAAACCGTCCGCGAGGAGCGTCCAGACGGGCGAGGTCGAACCCGACGAGGCTCGCCTGCTCCCAGCTCGCGCCGGGCGCGGCGACCGTGCCGATCTCGGCTCCCGAGACGGTGAGCTGGCGCTGGCGCTCCGCCCCCGGTCCGAGTACGAGCCGGCCGATGGTCCCTTCGGACACGATGAGCCGGTCGCCCTCGGCGCCGATCTCGATCGTGTCGAGCCGGCAGCGCGTGGCGACGAGGCTCCGGAACGGTTTGCCGACGAGCTCGAGCCCGCTTCCGCGACACCCGACGAGGGTCAGGTCCGACACTTCGCAACCGTCGAGCACCAGGGCGTTCAGCTCGCACTCGACGAGCACGGCGCCCCGCAAGCTCGCCTCGAGCAGGACCACGCGATCGAATGCGCAGCGGTGGAAGACGATTCCGTCGAGCGCCTCGCCCTGGATGTGGAGGTCACGCCAGCGCGAACCCGATACCGGGATTCCGGCCCGTCGATGACCCTGCTCCATCTCGGGAATCATGATCCCATCCCCGCCAGCTCCCGGGCGAGGGCTCCGATCGCCGAGCCCATTCCGCGCCAGCCGGTTTCGGGATGGGCACGAACCACGTGCATCGCGGGCCATGCCCGCTCGGCAAGCGGTCCCGCCCAGAACGGATCGCCCGGCGGCGCGAGGACGATGTCGCGCAGGCCCTGCGGGCCGGTCGCGAGGGCGGTGTCCGCGCTCACGATCCGCACGCGCGCGTCCTCGCCGGCGCCCGCCCCGCCGCCCGCCCCCCCGCGGCGCCGCGGGGCCGAGCGCCTGGTGCTCTTCCTGCGGCCAGTCGTGGCCGATTCCCACTCCGTCGCAGAGCGCCGAATCCACCCAGACGCCGTCGCCGTCCCCGGCCCGGGGCGGAACCGGAGCGGGCTCGACCAGCTCGACGAGCGCACCGTCGTCCAGCACGAGATCGGGCGTGCTGCCGTCGGGTGGGAGCACCCCCTCTGCAAGGTTCGCAACGACGACGGCGGCTCGCGTCCGCTTCGCCGCTTCGATCCACGGGTCCCAGCGCACCGGGTGGGTGCGCCACACTTCGAGTGTCCGTCCCGCGGAGAACGGTTCTGCGGCGCCGCCGTTGCCGTTGGGCACTTCACCCGTGAGGAGCGCGAGCATCCCCCGGCTGGGTGCCGCCAGGGTGCCCGCGACCTCGGCCCGCGCGGCGGCCCCCTCGGCGTCCCCGGAGAGGATGTCCAGCTCCAGCCGGGCCGCATCGCGCCACGGCGAAGGCTCTCGGGCGAGACGCTCGCGCGCTTGCGCCGCGAGCCCGGCCGTCCATGCGACGCGCGCGAGCGCGGGCAGCATCTCGGGTGGCACGAGACCCTGCGAAAGAAGGCGACGACCGAACGCCGCGAGCGCGGCGGTTCGTTTCAGGCGGGCGAGCGCCGACGCGGCGGCCACCCCGATCGCACCCGCCTGGACCGGGTCGGCGGTGGCCGCCTCGCCCGCGAGGAACGGGTGCAGGTGGGCAAGGGCGGATCCCGCCCGCCCGGCGACGAGGGCGGAGCGGGCGCCGATGAGCGCGGCCGCCGGGTTGAGCGGCATACGCGCGGCGGCCGCCTCCGCGCGCGCGTGGTCGCCGAGGAGATGGCACCGTCGCGCGAAGGCGAGGGTCCCGGCCGGGTCCCGGCGACGGACCAGCCGTTCGAGCGCATCCATCCCCGGGACGATCCGCCCCCCGGCAATGAGGGTCTCCGCCCCCACGAGGCTCTTCGCGGCCGAGCCCGGGCGCGACCGGGACCACCGGAGCGCATCCTCGAGGCGTCCCTCGGCCAGGGCGCGCATGCCCGTTCCGCCGACGGCGGCCGCGGCGAGCGGATCGCCGCCGGCGAGCGCGAGCGCGGCCGCGCCCTCGCCGCTTCTCCCGAGCCAGGCGTCCACGAGTGCCCGCGCGCCCGGCGCGAGCGGAGCCGCGTTTCGTTCCCGACGCGGAAGCAGCGACTCGCTTGCATTCACCGTGTCAACCTCCTTTGCGAGAATCGAGCCGGGACCACCCCGGGCGGGCGCCTCGTTCCGGGAGGGAACCGCCGTTGCCGCACCGACCCGTCGCCTTCATCCGAACAGCATCGCCCGCGCCGCGACCCGTGCCTCGCGCGCGGTGTCGCTGACCCAGGCGCCGAGACGCTGCACGAACGTTCCTTCCACCTCGTCGCGGGCGGTCTTCGCGCGGCGGATGTCGGTGCCGATTTCGGCCACCCGCAGCTCCGCGCTCCGGGTGCTGATCCGGCTCACCTCGTGCACCGCCTCCGCGCTCGTCAGGAGCTCGCCGGCCCGCAGTTGCAGGCTCTGCGCCCGCACCACGATCCGGGTCGCCTCCAGCGACAGCTCCCCCGGCGTCGCGACCGCGAGGACGCGAGGATCCCTTCGTTCGAGCACCGCGAGGGCGATCCGTTCCCGTCCCGTCCGCCACACGAGCACCCGGTCTCCCGGTTCCGGCCGGACGAGACACGACGGAGCGAGCACCGCCCGCGCCCCGTTCCCGAGGCCGATCGCGCCGCCGTCGCACTCGCGCACGACATCCTCTTCGAGCACTCCCTCTTCGAGCCCTTCGGATCCCTTCCCTCCCGCGTCCGCGCGAAGTGCCCGCACGGGGCGGATGGCGCGTTCCGGCGCCTTGCGGCGCATGCACCTACTGTCCAAGGTCCGCTCCCTCCGTTCTCTCCGGCGTGAACCGGGTTGCCTCGAGGTCACTCTCGATGACGATCGCGCCCGCGAGATCCACGGTTCGAAGGTCCACGCCGCGCAGCACCGCTCCGCGCATGCGCACGAGGCGCGCATCCACTTCGTCCCAGGTGCTCGCGCACAGTCCACACTCCACCAGGGTCACTCCCGCGATCGCGGCGCGGCCGAAGCTCGCCCCGGTGAAGTCGCACCGCTCGAAGCGCGTGCGTTCGTCCATCCGCGCCCGGTCGAACACCGCTCCGCTGAATCCGGTGTTCTCGAACGTCGAGCCCGCGAACACGCACTCGTCGAAATGCACCTGTCCCACGAACCCGCAGGTCCGGGCCGAGACGTCCTCGATGCGGCTCCCGGGGAAACCCTTGCCGAGGACCCACACCTTGTGGAGCGTCGCGCGGCGCAGGGTGGTCTCGGGCGCGAAGGTGGAAAGGAAAGTCACCCGGTCGAGGGTCGTTTCCTCGATCGTCGTTCCGACGAGAAGCCCCTCGGCGAGCGCCACCTCGCTCCACGCCCCGCCGGCGAAGCTCACGTCGCGAAGCGCCGGGTCCGTCCAGTCCACGCGCTCGATCCGGCAGTCGCGGAAGCGGGTCTCAACGAGGGTGAGGTCCGATGCCGGGACCTCCGCGAGCTCGCACGATTCGAAGACGCATCCCTCGAACCGCGCCTGCGAGAGGTTCACCGCGTTGAAGCGGCATCGCTTGAGGACCACCCCGCTCCACGTCGATCCCGAGAGCGAGCCGCCTTCGAAGCGAACGTCTTCCAGCTCCGCATCGCGCCACTCGGTCCGTTCCGCCAGCACGCCGACGCAGGAGCCGCCTTCGATCCGTCGACCCTCCACCACCGCGTGAGACATGTCGGCGTGGAGCGGAAGCGAACCCGTTCCGATCTCGCGTGCGAAGGCCTCTCCGAACCGGACGCCCTCTTCCGTCGTGAACGGTGCCCACACGGTGATCGGCTCCGGACTCGCGGCGCGCGTGCGCGCGAGCCCGGTGAGCACCTCGTCCGCGTCCAGCGCCTCGTTCCCGTGGGCGAGGACGTTGTCCCGAACGGACCGATCGCGCTCGGACGCGTAGGGAGACCCCAGCCGCAGAGCAATCTCCGCATCGAGTCCGACTCCCCTTCCTTCGGGCGTCTCGTCCCGTTGCGGCGGCTCGCCGAAGCCGGCCGCCTCGTGGCGCTCGCGCGCCATCGCAAGGGCCCGATCACCGAGGGCGCCGATTGCGGCCGGGTCGAGGGAAGCGGGGTCCCGTCCTTCCGTGACCGCCTCGATCTCCTCGCGCAGGGCGCGGGCCTCGTCCGGCCCCCGGAATGGATTTCCGCCCGGGAGGGCGCTGCTCTCCTCGGCCCAGGCCAACGCGTCGGCGACCCGTTCCGCGGCCGGTTCGGACCCGGGAACGCCGCCGATGGGCGCATGGAGAGGGCGAAGCGAGCGCGGTAGCAACGGCCGGTCGTCGAGGGCGAGCGCGGGTTCCGTCCACCGATCGACCGCGATCCGCCCGAGGTCCTCCGCGCTCCGCTCCGGGCCGTCGTCATCGTCGAGGGCCACGACCAGCGCCTCGATCCGGAGCCCGAGCGGATCGTGTGGATCGAGCACGACGGCGGCCCGCCACGCGGCCGCCGCGAGGCCGGCTTCGGGAGCGACCGCGAGGGTATGGATCCGCGCCGGAAGACCCTGCCAGACACCCTCGCTCGTCGCGCAGGCGATCGAGACGCGCCACGGCGGCACGCGACCGCGGAGCGGGTGCGGGGTCAATCCGTCGATCGCGATCTCGTCGCGAGGCTCGACGGCCGCGGCCCGGAAGCGGCGGTGGGCCTCGTAGAAGGTCTCGTCGCTCGCTCCGGCTCCCCAACCTGCGCCGCTCTCGCGGCCGTACTCCCCGGCGAGAGCGAGCCTCGCCGGGTGGTCGGGAGGAGTGGGACCGAGCCACACGGGGCGGTCCGGCCGTTCCCGATCGACGATGGACGGGGATCGCCGCCGCCCCCATTCGTTCTCGTGCTCGCACCACACCGCGCCACGCGGTCCGGTGTCGAACGAGCCGTCTCCCGGGTCCTTCAGCAGCGCGTGCACCCGAATCGCGCCGCACGCCATGTCGACCCTTCCCCCTCGCGCGGCGTCCGGCCCGGTGAGCACGAGCAGCTCCGCGCCGGGGAGCGGAGCCATCGAGTCCGGCGGCGTCAAGCCTCCGAGGGCGGCGATCGCGTGGCACCACCCGGCGGGCTCGACGAGCCGTCCGCTGGCGATCTCGAACGGCACGAGAACCGATGCGACGAGCGAGTGACCGCTTCCCGGGCGGTCCACGGTGCGCGCTCCCAGCATCAGCGCGAGGGGGTGGACGAGTGCCCTTCCTTCGAACACCGGCTCAGGTCCTGCGTTCCCCGACGCCGCGCCCGAGCGAGGCGAAGGCGGGGAGGTCGAGCGGCGCCCCGCCCGGTCGCGACACTCGGACGGAGAGCCCGAGCTCCGCCGCCTTCCCGGCCGTGTCGACGAGCGGCGCCCGCACGATCCAGCCTCGCGCGGCGAGTGAGTCCAGCATCCGCAGCAGCGCTGCGCTGTCCTCGAAGCGCTCGACGTGCTCGAGCGACGTCCCCCCGGCCCCGCTCGCGAACCGGTACGAAGAGTGACGGGCGAGCTTGAGGCGAAGCTCGACGGGCGTTCCGTACCGCCAGGTGTATCCGCCCTCTCCCCGCTTCATCCCCTTGAGCTCGATTGCAATGAGGTGGTGCGCGTTCACATCCTCTTCGGGACGGGCCCGCCACTCGATCTCGAGGCCGATGCAGGCGGCCTGTTCGTCGTCGATGGTCCAGAGCGCACGTTCGCGCTCGAGCTCCGGCACGTGGCGCGCGTCGAGCGCGCTGAGGTCCGGGGCGGCTTCGAGGGCGCTCACGTACCGGTCCACCGCCTCCGCCGGCGCATCGGGCGATGCCGGATCCCCCGAGTAAGGCCAGCTTCGCGCGAGCGCGCCGCCGAACGCGGCGAGAACCCGATCGCGGGCGGCGAGCAGCTCCTGGCGCTCGAGCGCCCGGCAGGCGTCGTGAAGCTCCGCGCGGGTCCGGCGCACCACCTGGCCGAGATAGCCCGGCGGGGCCGGCGGAAACGCGGGAGCGGCGCACGTTCCGCGCGGATCCGCGGCCCAGGCGGCGAGGACCGACTCGAGACCACCGATTCCCGAGCGCGTGTCCCCCCGCTCGTAGGCTTCGAGCGCGCGCACGAGCGTGCGCCAGCTCCGGGCCGCCTTCCCCGGCGCTTCTTCCGTGAACCCGAGGAGCGGAGCGGCAAACCTGCGGTGCAGCTCGCGGACCGACTCGAGCGAGCGGGCGAGGCGCTCTCGCGTTCGCTCGGGGTCCGCACCGGGGCGCCCGAGATCGATCCGTACCGGATCCGCGGCGCGGAGCGCGTCCATGCCGAGACGAAGGTGCGACTCGACCGTTCGATCGGCCGCGCCGCGGGCCTCTCGTCCAGCCTGGAGCCATCCGTGGTCCCGGAGCCAGTCTCCAATCCGGCGCATCGTCGCGATGGCGTGCTCCAGCTCGCGCGTGGGGGCGGGAAACGCACCGGGCAAAGGGGCCTCGAATCGAGGCACGAGCGCGCCGCGGACCTCTTCCGCAAGCACGGCGGCGAGCCGCTCGCGAGCGTGCTCGAGCGTGGACTCGGCGAGCACCGGGGGCACGAGCGGAGGCACCCGGGCCTCGACCTCCTCGTATCGTTCGATACGGGCCTGCGCATTGCGGACCCGATCCGAGGCGAGGGTCACCGGACCGGAGAGGGCGCGCCCGCGAGGCCGCGTCCGGTCCGTCGGGCGGGGGCCGATCCGGGCGGCCTCGATCCGATCCATCAGGTCGAGCCACGCCCGGGCGGGGCTCGACAGCCGGAGCCGCCCGCTCGTGCCGTCCCGGTCCAGCACGGTGCCGAGCGACGGTTCCGCAATCCGGAGCGCGTCCTTGCGCGCCTGGCGCCGGGAGCGGCTCAGCTCCGCTTCGGCAATCGCCACCCACCCGGCATCCACGATCGCGAGTCCGAGCGCGCGCGCGAGCACGGGAAGTACCTCGGTATGCCGGAGCCGGTCCTCCGGCTCCACGAGCCAGGCGGCTGCGGGATCCTTCAGCGCTTCGCGCGTGCGGGCGAGCGCGGCGTGCCGTCCGGCATGGGCGGCCGTCGCGTCTGCGGTCAAGCGCGCACCGGCGAGGACCGGCGCCGCGAGGTAACGACGCTTCGCCTCTTCGCCCGCGCTCGCCAGCAGCCCCGCGCGCGCGGCGGCGCGAACCCGAGCAAGGTCCACCACGTCGCGATTCTCCAGGGCCGCGGCCGCTCCCGACTCCTCGAGCGCCGCCCCGAGCCCGTCCGGCCAGCCCTCCTCGACTCGACCGAAGGCCGTTTCGATGAGGGCGGAGACATCCGCGGTGCCCGCGGCAGCCAGCAGCGAATTCCATTCCGCGACGAGCCGATCCGCCGTTGCGGCGTTTTCCACCCACGTATCGAGGCTTCCGGCCCGCGCGAGAAGGGAGGTCGTCCGGCGCTCGATCTCCGCGCCGAGGGGGCGCCCGACGTAGCCGACGAGGAGGTAGGCGGCGACCGCACGCGCCGCGCTCGCGCCCGGGATCCACCTCCCGGCCGGCCGCGTCAACGTCGACTCCCCGGCCCGCGCGAGCTCGATGGCGATCCGGGCGACGGACCCGGTCCGGACCGGGTCGGGCACCAGGCGCGCATTCCCCAACCGTTCGATGCTCTGCTCTTGCGCAGCCATGACGAGGCTCCGGAGCCGATCCGCATCCTCGATCGCGGCCGGTACTCCGGCCGCCGCGAGTCCGATGCCGACCGCGAGCGCCACGGCCGCCGCCCGCATTGCAAGAGGTCCTCCGCGGTCGGGGACGGTGCGATCCGCCGTCGCTGCGATCGTCTCGGGGAGGCGCCCGCCGCCGGCGACGAGGGAAGCGAGGTCGAGACATTCCGGCGTCCGGTCGCGAAGCGCGCGCAGCGCTTCGTCCAGCTCGCCGCCGCAGCCTCCCGCCACCGAGCCGATTCCATCGCGCTCCGCGCCGCCGAGCCACTCCCGCGCGAGCTCCGCCTCGAGGCTCGTCGCGAGCTCCCGCGCCGAGCCCGGGCCTGGTACCACGATGCGCGCCGCGCCCGAACCGAACCGCCCCGGCAAGACCACGTGGAGAGCCGCGGTGAGCCCGGCTCCGCGCGCCGCGATCGCCGCGCGATGCGCCGCCGAAGGCGGAATGGCGCCGTCGGCCGCGAGCACGAGAACCGCATCGAACGGCCTGCGCCACGGCAAGCACCGGACCAGGTGCCGAAGGGTCCGGTCGCTCGCGCCCGCCGCGTCGACCAGAACCAGGCGCTCGGAAGCGCTCAGCCGTACCTCGGCCGGGCAGGCGGGAGTCATTCCCATCGCGCGTTCGAGGTCGGCGGCTCCCTCTCCACAGACGACGATTGCCCAGGGGGCCGTCCTTCCGCCGATTCGCCCGGCTTCCCGAATCGCGCGGCGCAGACTCGGCCGCCCTTCCTGCATCCATCCCGCCCGCACCGGCGGCAGCGCCGCCTCGCGATCCGCGTTCCGCCGGTCCCGTCGATCCCGGGCGCGTCCGATGGCGCCGGCCCCCGCCCGCAACAGCGCCTTGGCGAGAAGCGCCAGGAGCTTGCAGGCGAGCCAGACGACGAGCACGAGCGCGACGAGTCCGGCCAGAACGAGAACGACGAGAAGCACCTTCTCGATCGTCCCGCCCGCAAGGAGCGAGGCGCCAAGGGCCGCCATGGCGGTGAGCGCGTCGCTCACCGGACCGTCCCCGTTTCGAGTCCGCGCTCCGCGCGCTCGATCTCCGCGACGAGGGCCTGCGCATCGCGCAGCGGCTCGGCCGCCGACACCCACCACACCCCCGCCCCGGCGAAGAGCCATATCGCGAGCCCGGCGAGAGCGAGCACGAGGGGGCGAACACGGGTGCGAAGCCGGCGTTCGCCCGGTGGCGGCGGCCCGGCGGGGGGCTTCCCGATCGCGTCGACGAGCGCTGCGATCAGCGCGTCGCGTCTCGGGTCTCCCCGGAGCTCGCCTTCGAATCCCGATCGGAGCAGCGCGAGATAGAACGGGGCCAGCAGCCCCGGCCCGGCGCCTGGCGCGCCGGCTCCCTCCGGACGCGCGTACGCCGCCGCTTCGGCGCGCTCGATCACCTCGTGTCCCGCGAGGGCCGAACCGTAGAGCTCGATCTCGAGCAGCCGCTCGCGCCAGGCTCCGAGGCCGCCCGCGGGGTGATGGAGAATCCGCTCGTCGGCGAGGCCGGCGAGCGCGTATCCGATCTCGCGGGCCAGACCCGGATCGGAGCCCACCAGCGCCGGCAGCCGCCGAACCGTGGACTCGATCTCCCGGGCGAGTCGCCTTCGGGCCGCATCCATCGCTGCCGTGACCCGTTTATCGTCCCCTTCGGCCTCGTGAACTCGGGCGGCGAGCTCTCGTTCTTCAGCATCCAGGAGATCGAGGTAGCTCAGGCACCGGATTGCGATTTCAAGCCCTATTTCCATGCCGCCTCCCTGTCTTCAATCTCGGGAACGAGCTGCGAGGCCGTGCCCAAGTTCACGCCGTGCCCCCTGTCTTCAATCTCGGGAACAAGTTGGGAAATCGTGCCCAAATCCATGTCGTGTCCCTGCCTTCTAGTCTCGGGAACGAGCTGCGAGGTCGTGCCAGTGTTCATGCCGCGTTCCTTCCGTCCGGATCGGGGACGAAGGCGGAGAGGGTCGCCTCGCAAGGCATCGGGGCACGCGAGTCGATGGCGAGATCCATCGCGTGACCGCGCCACACCGGGTCCGCTTCGACGCGATAGAGCTGCACGAGCGGACCGCTCGCGATCCCCAGGCCGGAGTCACGGTCCAGCGCTCGCCGCATGGCCCCACCGACCCGCCGGGTCAGCGCCTCCTCGACCCGCTCGGGCGCGGCGAGGGCCGCGCCTTCCAGCCAGTGGCGCACCGGGGGAAGGTCCGCCGCCCGCGCCGTCTCGACCGCGACCACGACCGGACCGCTCCCCCCCCCGCCCACCCCCCCGCCCGCCCCGCCCCCCACCGCGCCCACGATCCGGGGCGCGCTCCCGTCGCCCCCGGATCGAAACAGGCGCGTTCGGAAGGGCAGACCGACCGAGGCCGCCGCCGCCTCCGCCGCGTCCAGGATGGCGCGGAGCGATCCACGCTGGTCGGCCGGATTCCAGCCCGGCTCGAAACGGGGTCCGGCCCGGGCGGCAGCCCGAACCGCGAGCGCGAGGCGCAGGGCCTCGCAGGCGAGCGCGGTGGGAGCCACCGCCGGCCACGAGAGCATCCAGTCGAGCATCCCGACGTGCTCGGTGAGCACCTCGTGGGTCCGTCCGATTGCCCGCGCGCCGGGGCGACGGTCCGATCCGGGGATCCGGAGCGAAGCGGCGAGCCCGGCGGCGAGCCCGGCGAGACGTCCGATGGCCTGCGCCGCATCGGCGACGAGCGGATGCCCCGGATCGACGAGAACCGCGGGCGGGGACCAGTCGGGGTCCGGCTCCACGACTCCGGCGCGAACCCTCGTGCGGACCACGGGGAGCGAATCGCGCGAACAGGCGCCGCCGCCCGGCGCAAGAACGAGGTCCCCCTCGCCGCGCATCCGAATCTCGAACCCGCTCTCGTCGCCGATGTCGGCCGAGACCCGCTCGGTGCGGAACGGCTGTCCTCCCGGAAACACGCCTTCGCACGCGACGCGAAGCTCTCCCGACGCGAGCGCGACCCCATCCAGATCGATCCGGGTGAACCCGAAGGCCCACGGATCGCGGCCGAGGCCCATCAGGTGGACGAGGGTCTCGGTGCGCCGGTCGGTGTCCCGGAAGTGCTCGGGCCTGAGCACCAGCCCGTCCGCCCAGGGCACCGGCGCGCCGATGGGAGGGATCCCCGTCATCGACCGAGCAGCCGTCCGAGAATGCCCGGCGCCTCGGAGGGGGAGCCCCCTTCGATCCGGCAGCCCGTGTCGTCGATTCCGATCCTGAGCTCGCCGTCGCGCTCCACCCGGATCGGCGAGCGCGCGCCGACGTCGCAAAGGAGGACCCCGGCGCGCCCCCGGCGGGAGCGGAGGTCGAAGGGACCGATCGTGGTCCCGGGGACGATTTCCCACCAGTCGTGCATGGCGGCCGGATGGGCGGCGAGGAAGCTGTCGCGCCCGCCCGCGTGGAACCAGTCCGCTCCCGGCATCGCGAGGAGGTCCCGCGCGAGCCGCTCGTCGTCCACCCGTACGAGGGAGACGCGTACGGGACGACGCGCGTTCGCCTCGGGGGCGAGACTCAGGGTGGCGCTCTCGATCCGGAGCGGACGCTCGGGCTCGAGCCGCCCGGGGTCCGTCGCGCAGCCGGCCGATACCGCCAGGAGTCCCGCGATTGCCAATGTGCGTCCGTTCCTCTTCATCTTCCGATCCCGCCGTGGCTTTGCGTCTCGAACTGTGCGCCGGGTCGCGGATGCGGACTTGTCTTCGTGCGACGCGCTCTTTCCCGAAGCGGCGCGTCGCGGACCCGCCCCTCACCGCCTCCCTTCCCTCTTCCGCGCACTGCGCCGCGCCGCGCCGCGCGGCGACCGTCGCTTCAACCGCGCGGGAACGCCGTTGCGCTCCCGAGGGAACTGGGCCCGGACGGCCCGTTCGATGGGCTTCGGGACGAGACCCGGCCGCAAGGCGCGCCCCCCGGCCTCATCGCAGCCGCGGACGACCACCCCCCCGGCCCGGCGGATGCGTACATGCGACCTCGCACGAGCATGGCCGCGACCCGCCCGGCGGCCGCCATCTACGCAGTCGCCGGCGCCGATTCTTGTCTCGGCACGACGCCTTCCGATCCCGGCGCGACCCGTCGTTCGTGGGTCTCTCGCTCCGTCCTCTTGTCTTCATGCGACATCAAAATGTTCTGCAATATATTGTTTTTACGTATTTTTATAGAGTAGCTACCGTAGAATTCCCACTCGTTCGAATTTCGGAGAGCCGCCATGGCCGAATCCAGTCAGGACCGCGTGGGGAGCGTCCGCCCACCCCGGGTAGACATCCGATACGAGGTCGAGGAAGGGGGAGCCACCACCTCACGGGAGCTGCCCCTCGTCGCCGGGGTCGTCGCGGACCTCTCGGGGGATGCGGACGACCCGGTCGAGTACCGGCGGCGCGAGTTCATCGAGGTCCAGCCGGGCGGGGTGGACCCGCTGATGCGCCGCCTCGCGCCCGAGCTCAAGCTGAGCGTCGCCGACCGTCTGAGCGGCGAGCCGGACCGGGAGATCGGCCTCGAGCTCCGGTTCCGTTCGATGGACGACTTCTCGCCGGTGGGTCTGGCGACCCGGATCCCCCAGACGGCGAGGCTCCTCGAGCATCGCCGGGCCCTCGCCGACCTCTACGGGAAGCTCGAGTCCAACGAGCGCCTGGACGGGATCCTCGACGACATCCTCGCGGACCCGGACAAGCAGGAGCGGCTTCGCTCCGAGCTGGGAGAAGGAGAAGACCAATGAGCGCCAGTGCACAGCAGCAGCCGGCGACGCAGCCGGCACCGGAAGGCGGGGTTCTTGAGCGGATCCTCACCGAAGGGCGCCTCGCGCGCGAGGAGCACCAGGTCGCGGGAGCCCGGACGATGCTCCAGGGCTTCGTCGCCGAAGCCCTCCACGACGGGGTCCGGGTGGACGCGGGAGCCAAGCGGGCCATCGCGGAGCGCATCGCGGCCCTCGACCGGCTCATCGCGGAGCAGGTCAACGAAGTCCTCCATCACCCGCGGCTGCAAAAGCTCGAGGCGACCTGGCGGAGCCTCGACAAGCTGGTCGCGGAGAACGACCTCTCGAGCTCGATGCGCGTGCGTGTGCTCAACTGCCATCGCGCGGAGATCGAGCGGGACCTCGCGCGCGCCCCGGCGTTCGATCAGTCCCGGCTGTTCAAGTCGGTCTACGAGTCCGAGTACGGAACGCTGGGCGGGACGCCGTACTCGTTCCTCGTCGGCGACTTCGAGATCGGACGTTCTCCGAAGGACATCGACTTCGCCCGGCAGGTGGCCGGGGTCGCCGCGATGGCGCACGCTCCGCTCTACGCCTCGGCATCGCCCGATCTCCTGGATCTCGACGGCTTCGGGGAGCTCGATCGCCCGATCGATCTCGCGGCCATCTTCGACGCGAGCGAGATGGCTGCATGGCGATCGCTTCGCGACCATCCCGACTCGCGCTATCTCGTGCTGACCGCGCCGCGCGTGCTGGTGCGCGCGCCGTGGGGCCCCGACTCGGTCGAGGAGATGCACTTCGTCGAGGAGGTGGAAGGGCCGGACGCATCCCGTTACCTCTGGGGAAGCGCGGCCTGGCGGGTCGCCGACGTCACGATGAAGAGCTTCGGGCGATACGGATGGCCGTGCGCCATCCGCGGCACCGAGGGCGGCGGCCGGGTCGAGAACCTGCCCCTGCACGTCTTCCCCTCCCTCTCGGGGGCACGCATCACGCAGTGTCCGACGGAGATCAACATCACCGACCGGCGCGAGAAGGAGCTCTCCGACCAGGGGATCATCGCCCTGTGCCACGCCAAGCACACCGACTACGCGGTGTTCTTCTCCGGCTCGACCGTGCACCGTCCCAAGAAGTACGTGGAGGACGACGCAACGGCCAACGCCCGACTCTCCGCAAGCCTGCCCTACGTCCTCGCCTGCGCCCGCTTCGCCCACTATCTCATGGCGATCAAGCGCGATCGGATCGGAGCGTTCTCGTCCCGGGTCGAGGACGAGCAGATGCTCAACACCTGGATCTCGCAGTACGTCACCGCGGACGACTCCGCCTCCCACGGCGCGAAGGCGCGCTATCCGCTGCGCGAGGCCCGGGTGACGGTCGAGGACGTGGCCGGGAAGCCGGGGGTCCGGCGGGCGGTCGCGCACCTTCGCCCCCACTACCAGCTCGAGGGGCTGAGCGCGTCACTGCGGCTGGTGGCGGAGCTCCCGGCGCAGGCCTGACCCGTCCCGGCGCGACCGAGCGGGGCGGGGCGGGGGCGCCGGAGCGGGCCGGGAGGCGGTTCCGATGGGGCGTGCGATCCCCGGGGGCGCTCGCGCGCCCGTCCGCACGCCCGCGCACGGGGCATGACCGGTGGCCCGGGGCTCGCTCTCGCAACGTCGCGCGAAGCACATCGTCGAGCGATCGGGCGGCGACCGAACACGGTCCGGCACCTTCGACCGTCTCGAGGTGGGCAGCGGCGGGCTCTTCGAGGGGACCGGCGGCGTCCGGGAGCTCCGGGTCGGCGGCACCCTCTCCGAGCGAATCGGAAGCGACCACACCACCCGCGCGAAGAGGGTCGAGCAGACCGTGCGGGGTCCGGCGCGAATCGAGGGCCGCACCGATACCATCCTTCTCGGCGGCGCGATGTCCGATGTCCACGCGGGAGCGGAGCTCGTGCTCGCGGGAATGAGCGACGACCTGGTCATCGGGGTCGGAACGAGGGTCACGGCCCCGTTCGATCTCTGGCTCGCGGGCCTCGTCGCGCTCGAGGACAAGCTCGCGACGTCGACATTCGACGGTGCGCTCGTGGAAACCGCGCGCACCTTCTTCGAACGCGAGTACGTCAACGGAGTCCACAACGCGGGCTCCGCGTCGTTCTCGGGCGCGGTCTACGCCACGCAGGCGACCGGGTTTCGCAAGCTCATGAAGGTCTCGAGCGGCGTGCGCAACCTGTCTTCGGGAGGGGGTGGTGGAGGTTCGGGCGACGGCGAGTCCCCGTCTCCGGGCCCCTCCACCCCCGCGACCTCTCCGGACTCGGCGGATCTCGGGCGCCTCGCGGGCGAGGCGAACGCGACCGAGGACGCGTCGCTGTACCGGAGAACGGAGGAAGTCTCCGGGACCACGGCCGAGCTCCAGGAGTCAGCCCGCACCCAGGTGGCGGGCGAGAACCCGGCGGAGGCCGCGGCACCGCCCTCGCGAACCGCGAGCTCCGAGGGCCCCGCGAGCTCGGCCACTCCCCCCTCGGGCAACGACGCCAGCCCGCCCAGCCTCCACCCGGACCCCTCCACCCCGGCCCGCGGGGATACATCCGCGTCCCGGTACCATTGGACCCCCGGTGCCCGCCGGGAGCACACGTACACGCTGGGACAGGTCCGCGTCGGATCGAGCATCGAAGAGTTCAACTTCAACGCGGTGGTCGGACAACGGCCGGACAAGCTCCTCAGCGACGATGCGCAGAATGTCTGGGATGCGGCCGCGTTCCGCATCGTCCACGACGCCAAGGACGACGTGACCGACATGGCCCGACGAGCGGTCACGCGTGCCGACCCCCGCCTCGATCCGGCGACGGTGTCGAAGATGACCGCCGTCGAAGCTCGCGACTACCTTCGGGCACTCCACAATTCGGCAATCCAGGCGGGCGACGTCGAAGAGGCGAGGCGCCTTCAGGACCTCCTGAACGAACTCGACGACTACGCGTTCAGTCGCTACTCGGCGGGTCTCGCCGACGCCGAAGCCGCGCACGACGTGACCCCGCTGAAGCTTCCCTCGAACGTCGACTCCGATGCGCTGAGCAAGAAGCTGACGGAGCTTGCGAACGAGCAGTTCGCACGTATCGACGACCCGACCCTGACCTTCACCGAGCGGCACGAGATGAACAAGCTCGGCGCCGCGTACGCAATGGCGGCCCAGGACGCCGAGCAGGGGCTCCATCCCCTGGTGAGCATACAGGCGATCATCGACTCGGGTCTCGACCACGCCGACTCCCATGTATATGCCCGGGCCGCCTCCGAAATCTCCCTCCTCCTCTCACCCGTCGCCGCGGCCCCCGTCAGGCACACCGCAGCCCGTTCGCTGTGGGCGCGAGCGAGCGAGATAGCGAGCTCGCTCCTCGCGTTCGTCCGGACCGATTCGCGTCCCGCAAGCGGTCTCTCCCACGCCGACGAAGCGGCGTCCGTGGACACGCCGATCCGGTTTCTCGACGGCTCCGCGGACGCCCGTCCCGCCGCCGCCGGCCCGGCCGTCGACGTGCGCCTCACCGGGTCCGGACGCGCTCCGGAACGCGCGCCGGGCGCGGCCAGCCCGGCCGCCGCCCTCGACCCGGTCCGGCAACCCCGGGTAGCGGACCCGCCGTCCGGGCCTTCCTCCGGCCTGCATCCGACCCGGGATCGGAGCGGAGCGTACTGGTCGCCGCCGGCCCCGACGACGGAGGACGCCCCCGCCTTTTCCTGGACGGACTTGCCGAAGAGGGCGGACGACACGGGATTCAAGATTCGCTAGCGCAATGCCGCACTATTTCGTTGTCGCTAACTTCTATCGCAAATGCGCCAGTCCACTTGCCTCGTATCGGTTACAACACCAACATCCGTGCATGGCCCGCACAGCGAACCGGAGAGCCATCATGAGACCTACTGCCACCGTTGCTGCCATCGTTGCCCGGGAGCGGCTCCGGTACTTCTTTCTCCCGACATCCGAGCGCCGAGGTTACGACCTGTACCGCCGGTACGCGTTCGCCGCCCTCGGTCCGACCCGGGCGAGACGCCTCCTTCACAAGGTGAGATCCGATGTCGGCGGGCGCCCGGATGGCACCAAGCACCGACCGACGCAGGTCTGAACGGTCCTTGAACGGACAAAATTTATCGCGAATGCGACATACCAGTTCCACGATGCTGATCGAGCCCACAGTGGTTTCCAGCTTCGGGAAGTGTTCCGAAACGACCAGGATGTCTCCCATGAACAACATTGACGACATCGACGTCCACGAACCGATCGAAATGCACCTCGAGCCCCTCCGCGCTCCGGCGGAGGGTGGGGAACGAGTCGCACGGGCGGCTCGACGTCCGCGCGAAGTGGTGTTCGCCCTGATGCCCGCCTTCAACATCGCGTCGTTCGGCGCCAGCCTCGGCCCGATGCGCAAGGCGAACTGCATCAGCGGACGCGAGCTCTACCGGTGGCAGGTCGCGAGTCTGGACGGCAAGGCGGTCCGATCGAGCAGCGGGATCCTGGTCCATGCCGATGTCGCGATCGACGCGGTCGCGAACCCGGACCTGGTGCTCGTATGCTCGGGCGACGACGTAGAGAACCACATTCACGAGGGGTGCCTGCGGTGGCTCCGCCGCCTTGCGAAGCGCAACGTGGTGCTGGGGGGCATCGACACCGGAGCATGCCTGCTCGCGAAGAGCGGCGTCCTGCGCGGCTACAAGTGCACCACGCAATGGGACCACCGCGACTCGCTAATCGAGGACCACCCCGAGGTCGTGGTCACCACCGGGGTCTGCGTGTTCGACCGGGACCGCATCACCTGCGCCGGCGGCGACGCGCCGGGCGATCTGATGATGAACTTCATCGCTCGCGAGCACGGCCACCACCTCGCGGCGGCGATCGCCGAGCAGCTCGTGCGAGACCGGATCCGGGGTACCCGGGACGTTCAGCGGCGGCCTCTCGTGCAGCATATCGGCACCGGTCAGCCACGCCTCGTCGACGCGGTCCAGCTCATGGAGGCCAACCTCGAAGAGCCCCTTCCCGTCGAGCAGATCGCGGAGCTCGTGGGGCTTTCGCGCCGCCAGCTCGAACGCCTCTTCCGCCGGCACCTCAAGTGCGTGCCGAGCCGCTACTACCTCCGGGTGAGGCTGGCGAAGGCCCATCATCTGCTCCGTCAGACCTCGCACTCGATCATGTCCATCGCGCTCTCGGCGGGATTCGTCAGCGCCTCGCACTTCTCCAAGGCGTACAAGGATCTCTTCGGATACCCGCCGCGCGACGAACGGCGGCCGGACCACGTCCACGCGGATATCGGCTTCGCGTGATCCCCCGCCGCGCACGCCCGCATCCCCGTCCGGGGGTGCGGGAGCCGCCGCCCCCTCCTTGTCGAACATCACTCGAAAAGGCGACTGGCGAAGCGGTCGGCGTCTCGAAGTCCGTGCGGCCGGTCAGCGCGGCGTCTCGACTCCCTCGTGACTGAATTCAGTGAGATTTCCGCGCCAGCAGCGTGTTCAGGGACTCCTGCCGGATATCGTCGGCCGGTCGCGACAGATAGAACTCCGTATGCAGATGCCCCTCGGCTTCCTTGCCGGACGGATCGATACCCTTCTCGCGAAGCCGCCGCAGAACCTGCTCGCGTTCTTCATCACTCACGAAGCGCCGCTGCCTGAACGTCCGGTCCTGCAGCTTTTCGGTGACATATCCCCATTCGGAGAGCGTTTCCTCGATGGGTTCGAAGGACCAGAGTCGCAGCACGAAATTGGCCATCCACGGCGCGTGGCCGTCGTTCGTGACGGCCGGCAGCAAACGTTCGAAGGTCTTTTCCGTGACATAGCCGATGCAGCCGGTCGACGTCATCAGATCGACGTCCGCCAGATCCGGCATGACCGCATCGGAAAGCGGATGCTCCTCGAGGTTCGCAACGACCCCGTCGTCTATCAGGCCGGTCTCCTCGGCAAAGGCGACCGCTCGCTCGGCCCGATCGAGCCCTATGACTTCGAAGTCCTGTTGTTCTTCCCGCCCGCCGAAGAACCGTCGGTCATACGCCATGACCTCCTCCGGGCTCACGTCCTGCAGCCACTCCTGTCCCCAGTGTTCGTAGAGCTGGGGCATGGTCATGTCGTGCTTGAGGAGGGCGCCGTTCACGCCATATGAGCAGCCGAGATCCAGCACCCGCACGGACTTGTCCCGCGAACGCTGCAGGCGCTCGATCAGTTTGAGAAAGAAAGGCTTGCCGGCGCCGGGGGTGGCGTAGTCGAGCTTGTGAAGCTCGGAAAAGTAGGCCCTCGGATCCGGCTGATTGTAGATGTGGTCCATGTTGGCCTTGGGATTGTTGGCGTGCTCAATGGAATCGTCATCCGACATCGGATCTCCCTTGGCTGGTTGTCGAAGGGGGTTCAGCCATCCGGCAGACGCCGAGGGCGCTCGGACGCCGGAGCGGCTGTACGGTCGAGAGGCTACACTGTAACAGACGGCCCTCGTGCACAACGGGCAGGCGCCTCCGGCGCACCCGGGCATCCGACGCTCATGCCCTCTCGACGATTGGGCCGATCGCATCGCATGCGCATGTCGGCGGAAAAGCCGATCTCCCGAGACGATGCACTCCGACGGAACCGAACAGGATTGAAATGTGTGGCTTTGTCTGTCTTTGGAATCTCGATGAGCCGCCACTGGCGCGTCGGATGATCGAGAAGCTCGCTCACCGCGGACCCGACGAGCTTCGGGTCATCCGGGCGCCGAACGTGCCGGCCGTCATGGCGCACTGCCGTCTGTCGATCATCGGTCCGCAGAACGGCACCCAGCCGATCCGCAGCGCCGAGAACGTGCTCGTGGCCAACGGAGAGATCTACAACCATGCGGACTTGCGGGCGATCCTCGGCGAGAGCGCCTTCGCGACGGCAAGCGACAGCGAGACCATCTTGCATCTGTTCCGTTCCGACGAGATGCGGTGGATCGCAAAGCTGGACGGAATGTTCGCCTTCGTCCTGGCCACGCCCGAGCGCATCATTGCCGCGCGCGACCCGCTCGGCATCAAGCCTCTCTTCATGGCGCGCATCGACCGGGGCCTCGCCTTCGCTTCCGAGTTGAAGGCATTCGACGGCCTTGGCCTGGACGATGTCGAAGCCATCGAACCGGGTGGCCTGTTCGACAGCGTCGATGGATTTCGCGAGTGGTACCGCATGCCGCACGGCGCCGCCGCGCTGGAACCCGGGGAGAATCCGGAGCCGATCTGGCGCGAGCTGAGACACGTCCTCGAAGCGGCGGTGCGAAAGTGGATGGTGGCCGACGTCGAGGTCGGTGCATTCCTGTCCGGCGGGCTGGATTCCTCGGTCATCGCAGCCCTGGCGGCGCGGGCCATCGACCATCCGCTCAAGACGTTCGCGGTCGGCACGGAGGGAAGTCCCGACCTCGCCGCCGCGCGTGCCGTGGCCGACCACATCGACTCGGACCACCACGAGCTCGTCTTCACGGCCGACGAACTGGCCGACGTCCTGCCGCACGTGATCTACCACCTCGAAAGCGCCGACGTCGATCTCGTGCGCAGCGCAGTGCCGACGCACTTCGCGACCACCCTGGCACGCCGTCACGTCAAGGCGGTGCTCACCGGCGAGGGGGCGGACGAGCTGTTCGCCGGCTACACCTACCACCACACCTATGCCCGCAGGCCGCGGGCCCTGGCGGACGAGCTCACCCGCTCGCTCGGCACCATGCACAACATCAATCTGCAGCGCGTGGACCGGATCACGATGGCCCAGGGCCTGGAGGCGCGCACACCGTTCCTCGATCGCGATCTCATCGACTTTGCGCAATCGATCCCCGCCTCGTTGAAGATGAAGGTCGTCGACGAACAGACATGCGAAACCACCGAGAAGTGGATCCTCCGCAAGGCCTGCGAGGATCTGCTGCCCGAAAACGTTGTCTGGCGCAAGAAGGCTCAGTTCGACGAGGGCAGCGGAACCGTCGAGGCGCTCGATGAAGCGCTTTCAGCAACTGACGCCGAGGCTTCGCCGGTCGATCGCGCGAGCGAGGGCCGACTGTATGAGAACCTCCTTCGCGAGCAGTACGCCGAACCCGACTTCATCCTGGAGAATGCCGGCATGTGGACGGCCGATCGGGTCGCGGTCTGAACGAACGTGCCGTCGCGCAATCCCCTGTCGCTGTGACCTGTGCGCGCGCGTTGGAGCTTGTGGCGATGCTCAGTGCGAACGGCGCACGGTGCGTAGTTGGTTCGCGATGTCCGCGAATGCCGCCTCCAGCTCCTCACTGCTCGAATTGTTGGCAAACACGTACTTGTTGTTCGAATCGGGCGACGTGCTCGAACACGCCGTGAGGGACCTTTCAAAGTCATCCCCCAGCCCGTCCGGATGCATCGCCGCCACCACGAAGATCTCGGTGCCTTGTGCCTTCGCCTCCTCGCAGGCGTGCGAGCGGGCAGTCCCGATTGGGCTCGAGTCGCAGTCCTCGTTTCCTCTCCCGCAGTGCGTGTCCTCCCCGTCGGTGAGGAGTACGATGGCCTTGCGCAGCCCCTTGTTCGCGGGCAGTGTTGCGTCCACCGGGTGCACGGTGCCGCCCCACACGGTCCGCCAGGTGTCCTGGAGCAGGCGCTGGGCCCAGAGCACACCGACTGCCGAATACGTGAAGCCGCTCACCCGGGGGGCCAGCGCATCGATCGCGTCATCAATCGTCTGCTCGGTGGTCGAAAGCGGCAGAATCGGCGGAAAATCGCTCCCGCAAAATACCTGCGACGAAATCTTGAATTGCCCTGGTGAGGCTGGACTCCCTTCGTAGCAAAACTGCCCGGAAAAGTCGTCGGGCAACGGGTCTTCAAGGCACGAGTACGCTGCTCCATAGGTAGAGACGAAGAACCCTTGCGCGAACGGGTTGGCAGCCGGAAGGGTGAAGAAATCGTCCGAGCCGGGGACGGACGCCCGGCTACTTGCTGCCGTGCCCATCCTGGACCCGTCAAGGCAACCCATCCACGCATCGGTCGTCGATACCAGTGGCAGGTCCTCTTCGATGCTGTTCGGTTCGGTGCAGCTCCCGCCGGGTTCGCACTTGTAGGGCACACCGTACACGCGTCGACGTGGATACCGCGCCCAGTTGTTCCTGGCCCAATTCGCTGCGGCACTCGGAGAGAGCGCCACGGCCTGGTTCCAGGGCACGATTCCGATGGCCACCCGATCCGTCTCGTCCGGCCCGAGGATGTCGACCAGGTGCCTTGCCGCGCCCTTGACGATCTCCATCCGGCTCTCGTTCATCGTTCCGGACTCTCCGGCGAGGTCCCAATCCATCGATCCACTGATATCGATGGCGAGGACTACTTCGACCGGAGAGGTCAGCGTGTCGGAGCCCGATACGGCCCCAATCTCCACCGGCGGTCTCGCGTCGCCGAGGAACGGGATCCGTCCTCCCAGGAGGAAGCCGCCGAGCTCGGCCTGCGCGGTGACCTCCACGGAACGTCCTTGCCGGTCCAGCACCACGTTCACGACCAGGGTGGCTTGCGCCTTCTCGAGTCGAGCCTGTGGAAGGTGCTCGAGGTTGATCCTGACGTAGCGCTCCGCCACCTCCTGAATCACGGCCAAGAGAACCGCGTCGCTCGCATCGGGGTCCTTGCTCAGTTGGTCGTTGAGCTCGGAAGTGGCTGCCACACTCGCCGCATCCGTCGCGCGCCTGAGCGTGTCACGCTGATCGATGAGCCACTGGTGATCGATCATCAACGCCGAGCCTCCGATCGTCATGACGGTCAACGCGGCGGCGGCGAGCGCCGTCGCTCCCCCTCGTTCGCCGCGCACAAGGCTCTCCAGGCGCTTCCACGGCGCTACCTTCCGGTGCAGGCATGCCCGCGTCGCACTGACCCAGGTCCCAGGCAGTCGAACCGCGTCGAATCTCCCTGCCCCGAATGCCGTTTCTCTTGACCGCTTCACGCCCACCCGCTGCCCCAGGGTTGTGCTTTTCCAAGATTATAGGTCTTAAAAAACGCAATACAAGGTATAAAATGCCCACTCGACTTTCTTCGATATTGCAAGTTCGTGAAGATGAAAGACTTGATCCCGGAGGTGATGGGACCGGTTCGGATGCGCCGCTCGAAGGCAGCGTAGCCACCCGGATCAAGGCCGGAACCGGAATTGTCGAGCGAGGCCCTGCACCAGCCGACACTCGAGCGGCGCCTGGTCAGGAGTCGCCCTGAGCCAGTCCCATCTCGCGTGCGCGGTCGACTGCCTCAATCCGGTTCCGTGCCCTTAGCTTCGTGAACACGTTTCGCAGGTGATACCGAACCCCGTGTGTACTGAGACCGAGTCGAGCGGCGATCTGCCTGTCGCTCTGACCCTCGAGTCGTTCCAGCACCTCTCGCTCCCGTTCGGTCAGAATCGGCCTTGGAGGGGCGTCGGCTGTTTCCATCGCCTTGAGCAGCGCCCGCGCCGACTTCCTGGCGGTGGGGTCGGGTGACGACCGGAGGAAGGCCTCGACCAAGGGCTTGCAAGTTTCACGTTCCCGCACAAGAGGCGCGGCGTACGGCGTCTTGACGTAAAGGCGGACATACTCCTCGACGTGACCGGTCGCTGCCGGCGCATTGCCCGCGCGATGTTCGAGAACCATCGAGAGCGCAAGCGCTCGCATGAGCGTTCGCCGCAAGCCCCGTCCCTCCGCTACCGCGCGGAGTTCCTCGGCGAAGCTGCGGCCTTCGTCGAAACGTTCTCTTCCAATCATCAGGCGAAGGCGCGCGCACGATAGCGTCTCCATTTCCCGCCACGTCTGACCTTCGAGGTCAAGGCACCCCGCCGTGCTCTCCGCGAGAGCGCCCAGCGCCCAGGCCTTCTCTCCGTCTCCGACCCGACCCGCGATCGCGAGAAACGAAATCCTTAGCGCCGACACGTACCTCACGAGCACCGGCAACCGCGCGCCCCGCACGTAATCGAGCATTTCCGCTGCGGCTGCGAGTGCGCTCTCGACGCCTTCGTCGCGAAGCTTCAGATCCGTCACCACACCGCACGCCGCCGCGTAGGCCTGGAGGGGCGAGCTCCCCGTCACCAGCGCCTCCGGCACCTGGGTGAGCTCCGCGCCCGCCGCGGCGCGGTTGCATTCGACCTGAAGCTCCTGCAAATGAACCCCACAAATCGCCACCGCCGCGGGATCGAGCGCGTATCTCCTCTTTGCGACCCGCTCCGCTCGTCGGTGCAGGGCACGAGCCTCCGGAACCCGGCCCTGCGCCATGGCGATCTGCCCCACCTGCACATCGACGAACATCCTCATGTACCGACTCGCGCCGAAGCACTCCCACGCCCGTGCGGCACGTTCGCGCGCGACCTCGAACTTCGCCGTCATGTTGTTTCCGACGCAAAGTCCGTACTCGATATGCCCCCGCGTCAGAACATCGACACGCGGCGATTTCGCGAGCCGTTCAAGATCGGCCAACAACGTTTGAATCGACACCGAGCCGAATCGTTCCCCGCCATACAAGGCGAGCATGCCGCGAACCACGGTGTTGTCCACCGCCAACTCGAACTCGGCGTCGCTCGCGTGGACTTCGAGGCTGCCAAGACCCGTGCCCAAGGAGCGGTATTTCTCCCGCGCCTCTTCCATCCGCCCCTTGAGGACCAATGCAAGGCAACGGACCAGACCCAGACGCGGGCGCGTTCGGACAATCTCTTCGTTCAGCCGACGTTCGGCGGCCTCAAGCTCGGCGAGCCCTTCCCGGAGCCACAGGCGAACGCCTCCCGAACGCTCGAGGATCCTGCCCGCAAGCACGGGCTCCCCCGCTTCGACGGCGTGTCGCATGGCAGTTGCGGTCCGGCCCCGGCGTGCGAGCGCTTCGGCGATCCGTCGATGGATGGTTCGAAACCGCTCAGGTGTCTCCCGGAAGCGATGCCTGACGCAATATTCCCGGATGAGCGGATGCAGCCGCCAGACGTCCGTGCCGCCGCCCCGGACCGGCTCGAGCATCCCGGCCAGAACGGACATCGTGTCGATCCGGAGCAGCGAATCGTTGCGCTCCAGCACCGCGTCAAGGAGCGCCGCGTCCATCCATTCGAACAAGCCGAGATCGAGGAGGAATTCGCGGTCCTCCGCTCCAAGCCCGGCAAGGAGCCGCGACTCCACCCAGTTCTCCACGATGGCCCGAGACGCGCTCGCGTTCCGCCGCCCCCCGCTCGCCATCTCGTTGCGGAAGATTCGGAGCGCGAACGGCCACCCCGCCGACTCCGACATCAGGGACGCGAGTTGTGCTTGCGAGAGCTTCCGTTCGAAGAACTCGGCGACTTCCGATCTTGAGAACCGCAGCTCTTCTGTGGACACGATCGCGGCGCGCCCTTCAAGGAGGGCGCTCACGACGTCCACTCCGCCGGGGAGCTCCCGGCAGGCGAACGCGAGGTGCACATTGGGCGGCGCCTGCTTGACGAGGAAGTCAACGCGCGCCGCCGACTCCGGGTTCTCAAGGCGCTCGAGCTCGTCGAACACGAGCACGAACGGCACCTCGAGATCCGCGACCTCGCGCATCAAGATTGCCGTCCGGCTCTCGCTCCCGCTCGGTGCCTTGCCCCCGTCTGGAACCTCGGAGCGCTCCAGCCCTTCAGCAGCACCAACCGCCGCACTCCGGCAGGCGTACTCGATGTACGCGTCGAGCACGGCGGGATCGTCGTGCTCATCCACCGAGATCCACGCGACGGGGATCCCCTCATTTCGAAGGTGGCGGCAGCACACGGCGAGGAGGGTTGACTTGCCGAACCCGCCGGGCGCCTTCAGCACCGTGAGGCGCCGGCGGGTAGGCATGGCCCAGTCCACGAGCTTGGTGCGGTCAAAAAGACCGGCTACGCGGTTGGGGATAGCGATTTTCTGTCGCTGGAGCCAAGGGAGCGGTTGGTCGCCACGCGAGCCTGTGCGCGCCTTCCGAGGTACTCCCCGGGCGTTGCCGCCACTTCTCGGGTCGGCTTTGCTCATCGCTCACGCCGGGCCGGCGGCACCGGACTGCGCCGGTGCCCCGCGTGGTGTGGCGGGTTCGTCACTGCCTGGCGCCCCCGAGGCTGCCTCTCGTCATATGCCGGCATCGTCTCCATCGGCTGGTACCAAGCGTTCCGGGTATGTACCGGTAGTGCAGCCAACTCGATGTGCGGCGTGTTGACGGTGGATTTCGTTACTCATGGCGTCTCGGACTCCTGCAAGCGCGAAGACGAGGCGGGGCCTCACGGACTCCCTCGACTGATACTCGGCGATTCGAAAACCGTTCTCCGTGACGAACGGCGGGTCGCCCATCACTGTCGTGATCCACAACGTTCGTCATCTCGCGAGGTGACTCTCGAACGGCCTTCGCCAGTCCCGCGTTCCGTGTGGAGACGTGCAGCGACGGGGCCGGGGCGATCGTGACTTCGGACTCGGATTGCATGAGCGACTCGGTGTATCGAAACAGAGGTTGGCGTGTTTCTTGGTCGTATACACCTGTTCTTGTGCCATTTCAGCCCTCTTCGGACGATCACCAACGCAGCGAAGCCCGCTTCGGGGCGTACGGTTCGGGACCAATATTCCCGGTTGCTCACTTGAACGGCCCACCGCTTCCAAGGCCAGCGCGCGGGTGTGGTTGGGTCCCCTGTCCTGGGGGGGAAAAGGCCACGAAGCGGAGCCGGCAACGAACCGGCCCCAATCTCGTGGTCGGGGCGTCTCCTGGCGACGGACCTTGCCTGGCGGTCGTGAGTCGAGAAGGGAAGCGGGGACGAAGGACCTCCCCGGACGCGGAGCCCGCGCTGGGACGCTCCAGGGGTCTTGACAGCCACGGCGGCTCCCTTGCGCGCGTGCGTCATATGGGGCAAAACAGACCTTGGTGTCCGAATTCGGTTGCACTGGTGGAACGACGCTCTGTGGGTACTATTGCCTTGATTATAGGCATAAAGGCTCAATTATGCGGTGTATTCGACTCAATAATGACGTGCGACATTCCCTGTCCGGACCCTTGCTGACCCGATGCGCTGGCGTTGTGGCGAGAACGAGAGCGCGAATACCGGGCAGCGGCGGGAAGTCGTGTACCCGAGGGGGTGTCGATGGTCACCGTTCGCACGTGGGGAGACGAAGCTCGGGCCCAACTTGTCCACCCTGATTCCACTGCTGACACTGATTCCACTGCCGACTTGACAGGGTTGATTCAGACGTACATAACGCCCTATAGCGCCTTTTCTCAACGGCGGACCCATCGGTAGAGTCATGTCCCATGCAGGATCTCCTCGAGCTCGTGAACGCCGCCCTTCGCGCGCGTCGCTGGTCAGCGCGCCAGGCTTCCATCGAAGCGGTTGGCAACGACCAGCTCATCCGCAACATGCGTCGGGGGCAGGTGCCGTCCGTCGAGAAATTCCGGCGCCTTTGCGAGGTGCTCGGGCTCGAGTTCTACGCAGGTCCCCCTAGGGAGGTGGGTACGGTCGAGGCGGAGCGCCTCAAGCACGCCATCGAGACCACCGAGCTCTTGCTGAAGGAGCAGTACCTCGAGCTCGAGCCCGGGGACAAGGCAACGGTCGTCGCTGCCGTGTACGATCTCATTGGTCAGGAGCGCTCTCACGCCAACGTGGCGCGGATCAGGCAGCTCATCACCGGGATTGCCGCGGGGACGAGGGGCGATCGGAGGCGGTAGATCACCTGGAGCGGTCAGATCCCGGCTCCGCGCCTCGACTCGCTCCTCGCCGACTCCTCCAGCATCAGCGCAAGGTCCTCCCGGAGCCGTTCGAGCTCCCGGCGCGTTCTGCTTCCCCAGGGCTCGTGCATGCTGGCAATCCGTTCTTCGAGGGCTCCTTCTTCCAGTGCGGCAGCATCCTCGCCACGGCGCGCAACAAGGTCCTTGACCATTGCCGACACGAACCGCTCTTCAGCGAGGATCAGGAGCTCGCTTTCGCCTTGCGCCTTCGCCCCTGACCGCTCCCACTCTTCCATGGCGAGCGACCGGGCCCGGTCGCCCTCATCCTCGGCAAGCGTCGTGACCCGCGCCCGCTCGTACTGAGCTTCGGTGAGGAACGCGATGACCGGGAGCGCCGGCAGTCCCCTCGCCCTGTCTCCGTCCTCGCCACCGGGCCACCTGAACGCCGCCGCGAGCTCTTCCTGGGTGAGCTCGTTAAGGATCGCCATCGCCACCAGATGGTCCGCTTCGGCCATGCCAAGGAAGCGCTGCTTCCCGCTCTCCTCATCCATTTCCCAGTAGTGCTCGAGCAGGAGGGTCTGGATGATGGCCTTGAGTGCCCCGACCTTCCGGTTCGCTTCGTTCTCGTCCACTTGCTTCCTCCTCTTGCGAAGCTCCGAGCGATGCCGACGTGGCGCCTGCCGTTTGGGAGCGCTCCCACGTCAAGGCGCTGTGGGCTGGTCCCTTCGTTTTCCGCTCGCTCTGGCTCCGCCCTCGGATAGGGGGCTGCTCTCCCCCACTTCGTTCGTTCTCCGGAATCGGACGCACCCGGGCACCCGCTGGTTCCTCAAGCTGGTCGCAAGGCAAGATACGAAGACCGGATGATGACGACCCCTCCCAAATGGGAGGGGGACGCAAGGGAGTTTCGCGAGCGGGCACACCACTGTGTGCGGGGGCCGACTGCTTCCGGCCTCAGCGTCGATCGCTCCCGATGACCGACACCGACCGCACGAGCTGCACGAGCTCCGCCTGTCGCGAGATACGGTTCTTGACGAAGATCTGCTTGAGGTGCCACCGCACCGTCCCGATGCTCCGCCCGGTGGCCTCGGCGATGTCCCGGGGCGTGTAGCCTTCCGCGAGCATCACCGCTACCCGACTCTCCGCGCGCGTAAGGCCAAGGGCGTCTCCGACGAGCTCCGGATCTGCGCTCGCCTGCTTCTCGGGCTCCACCACGAGCACGATCGCAGCCACCCGACTTGCGCCCCTTTCCACGCCGCCCGTGCCCGCCGGGTTCATGTGCAGCACCGAGTGCGGCGGGGAGTCGACCGAACCGGTCACGATCATCGACCCGCTCACGCCGGGACCGCCGAATCGCGGCAGGGCGCGTGCGAAGAGGCTCTGGAGCTTCGCGTCTTCCCCGGGGTTCCGGGCATGGAGGAAACCCCTTGTGTCGGCGAGCCCTTTGCCCGTTCGAAGCATCTGCCGGGCACGGTCATTGACCCCGACGATCCGTCCCCGACGGTCGAGCTGGATGATCGCGCAGCGCGTGGTTTCCAGAAGCTCCGTCAGCGTCGCGCCCAGGGCCCGGGAATTTTCGAGCGCAAGGCGCACCCGGACAAATTGACGGATGTGGGGCAGCAGGCGGGCCACGGTCTCGACACGACTGGGGGACCAACCCGTGTCATCGACCGGATCTGCGGCGGTCCAGATGATCCGCGAGCCGTCCGGCCCGTCGAGTCGCGCGTGCAGGCAGTTTCGCGTGTCCGAGAGCGCAAGCATCTCGTTGTACGCGACGGAGGTCCGCTTCTCCTGGTCGGTATATAGCTCCCCAATGTTCACGATCCGGCTGTCCGGGAGCCGCCTCAGGCGCGGTCCGCGCTCGTCGAGGTGGTGGTAGACCCGGAAGTACTCGCTCTCGAAGTCCTCCCGGCGTTCGCCCCGGTAGCAGCACCGAGCGAAGTAGATGTCGACATCGTTCCCGAGCCCCCCGTCCCCTGATACCAGAATGTTTCCCTTCGACCCACAGACTTCGTCGATGAGGGCGGAGGCGACCGGCCAGTGACTGTCGTCGAGCACCGCTTGGTACAGCGACGAAAGGAGGCGCTCGAAGAGGTCCTTCCCCTGCCGGCTCATGGAGCCCGCATCCCGGCCGGCACTCGCGTTCCCATTGGCGTGCGGAGAGACATGTGATCCGATCAGGCGGTTCTCGATGCCTGTCCCTCGCTCCACGACCCCATCGGCCGCCTTACAGGATGCTCGAGAATCCGCTCCATCTGCCCGCGGCTTCGGATGCGGCAGCGGGCGACGACGGTTCGAGCCTGCGTCATCTGGGATCTCCGGAATGCGATCGCCGGGGTTGCTCCGAAATCGAAGCCTGATGCGGTCAAAATATAGGTTTATAAGACTCAGATTGCCAGCTTCGGGAGTAGATGCCACCGCTTCAGGAACGACTGCCACACGGTCTTTCCGAACCTGCTGCTTCGGGCGCGCTCCGCATCGTATCCGCGGCAAGGAGAAGGGTGGGATACAGCGCGGCAATGGGCGCTCCACCTGCCGCAAGCCTGGGAAAGAGCGGGGCGTCCCTGCGAACGAATGTTGGTCGACGCCGCTCTCGAGCACCTCCAGGCGCTGGCGGCGACCCAGGGTGAAGAGGTTCTCGTCAACCAGGGCCTTCATGGGCAAAACGTGCTTGCTGCCGCTCGCGAGCCATGGCTCGTGATCGATCCGAAGCCGTTGCGCGGCGAACGCGAGTTTGCGCTCGCGCCGATTTTCCGCAGCATTGAATTCGTGCACTTGGAGAAACCGACGCGCACCCGGCTGGACCGTCTCTCCTGCGAGCTCGGGCTGAACCGCGCTCGGGTTCTTGGCTGGACCGTGGAACGGACGAGGGCGTGGAGCTTCGACAGCGCCCTTCAGGAACATCACCATGAGACGGCGGGTTGGCTCCTGAGAGCGCTTTGACGGTCGATTGCGCGACGCGGGTCGTGCGCGAGCCCCGCACGGTGCTGCTTCAACGGACACGCAGAACGAGGAACTCGTATCCGTAGAACCGCGAATGCGCGTGCCAGATGTCGATTTCGTGCTGGCACTGGTTCGCCAGTTCCTGTGCATCCGGCTCGTCGTGGTGACGCTTCCGGAAAGCGGTCACGTTGTCCTGAAGGGGCCGGTAGTAGTCGTCCCACCAGGCCGACGCGGGGAGCGGAAAGTGCCCCACAGTCTCGTAGCCGTGCGCCTCGGCAGCTTCGAGGAGCGTGGCGGTGTCGCGGATCGCCGGGTACTCCCGGTTCCAGAACGCAGCGCATTCGGCGGGTGGCTCGGGCTGGCGCCAGCACACCTCGGTCAGCGCGACGTGACCGTTGCGCCGAAGCAGCCGGCGCCAGTCGCGAAGTCCAGCTTCGACCCCCACGTTGTAGATGGCGCCTTCGCACCAGATGAGGTCGAATGAGCCGTCCGCGAAGTCGAGACTTCGCATGTCCGCAACGCGCGCTTCGAGGCGGTCGGCGATGCCGAGCTTCCGTGCTTCGAGGCTGAGAGCTTCGATGAACGGAGGATGGTTGTCGACGGCGACAATGCGCGCTGACGAGCTCTGTGCCAACACCACGGTCTGGGCGCCGGTCCCGCAGCCGATGTCGAGCACGCGGGTCCCCGGCCCGACGTCCGGCACGAGCCCGAGGGCCCGACGCGTGCTCGCCGCGGTTCCCGGTCCCTGCCGGGGCAGCCCACTGAACAGCTCGAAGAACAGCGCAGCGGCTCGATCCGGTTCCATGGCGTATTTTCGCTGCTCCCTTGCGGGACCCGCAAACCTCGCCAAGTCCGTCAACCCGGGTTTGGTTCCCTGGAAGGGCCCTGTCGGGCGGCAGACTGCCAACCGGCAGACCGCCAACCCGACCCGGTGCACCTGTCGCGCGCGTTTCACGACCGCAATCCCACCCTACCGGCGGACCCGGCCTTCGCAATGGCGGAGATCTCGCGGTCGCGGCCCCGGCCTGCCGGGCCCGAGCCCACCCGAACCACCCGGCCCTGCAATTCACTCATCCGCTCGTCAGCCGGACCGATTCCGTCCGGTTCGCGCTCGAGGTCAGGCCAGGCGGAACCGGGCGGCGAGTCCGTCCGCCACCGCCAGGCCGCGGCGAGTCGGACGCAGCGTTCCGGCATCACGGCGCACGAGCCCCTCCTCGGACAGGGTCGCGATCAGCCGGTGATTCAGTGCGGGCAGGTCAACGCCGTACCGAAGCCGGTATTCCGGCAGGTCGATGCCCTGGACGGTGCGCAGCCCCAGCATCAGCGCTTCGAGCGCGAGCGCTTCGGCGTCGAGCGACTCGCTGGCCTCGATCGCGCGCTCGCCGCGCGTGATCGATCCCGCGTAGTCGCCCACGGCACGGCGGTTCCACCATCGGCGCGTCCCGTCGAAGGAATGGGCCGAGGGCCCCAGACCGAGGTAGGGAGCATGCCGCCAGTACTTCTGGTTGTGCTGCGAGCGGTGCCGGGGCGCGCGTGCGAAATTGCTCACCTCGTACGCCGCCCAGCCTGCATCGGCGAGGCGCGCGTGCGTGTACGCGAAGAGATCCGCCTGGCCGCTCTCCGGCATCTCGGTGAGCAGCCCGCGCGCGCGCCGGCGTCCGAAGGCGGTGTCCTCGTGAATCGTGAGCTGATAGCAGGATATGTGCCCGGGAGCGAGCGTCAGGAGGATCTCGAGGTTTTCGGACCACGCGGCGATATCCTGTCCGGGCAATCCGAACATCAGATCCACCGAGACGGTGTCGAATCCGCCCGTGAGGCACTCCTCGACCGCTCTCCGGGCCTCCTGGCCGTCGTGGCGTCGCCCGAGCGAGCGGAGCTCGCCGTCGTGGAACGACTGCACGCCAAGGCTGAGGAACGACACCCCGAGCGAGCGCCACGCGCCGATCCGCCCCGGCGTGATGTCCTCGGGGTTGGCCTCGAGGAAAAGCCGCGCATCGGGCCGGACCGGCAGGCCCGAACGGACGGCTGCGAGCAACCGATCGAGCTGGTCGGGGTCGAGCAGCGAAGGCGTCCCGCCGCCGAAGTAGAGCGTGTCGAACGGCTGCTCCCATGCGCCCCACAGCGCCGTCTCGGCCCGCAGCAGCGAGACCAACGCCGCACGCTGCGCCGCCGAGCCGGTCTGGACCGCGAAATCGCAGTAGGGGCACACCGCCGAACAGAACGGAATGTGCACGTAGAGTCCGGCGTACCCCGCCGGCTCCGGCACTGCGGCAGGCAACACGGCCCTCAGGCGCGATCGGTACGCAACACCGAGACGAACGCGCTCTGGGGGATCTCGACCGAGCCGACGAGCTTCATGCGTTCCTTGCCTTTCTTCTGTTTCTCGAGCAGCTTGCGCTTGCGGCTCACGTCGCCGCCGTAGCACTTCGCGGTCACATCCTTGCGGAACGCGTTGATCGTCGCACGCGAGATGATGCTGCCTCCGATCGCGCCCTGCACCGGAATCTTGAACTGGTGGCGGGGAATGCTCTCGGCGAGCTGCTCGCAGTAGTGCAGCGCCCGCCCGCGCGCCTTGTCCTGATGGGCGAGGAAGGCCAGCGCATCGACCCTTTCGTGGTGCACCAGGATATCGACCTTGACGATGTTGCCGACCCGATAGTCCAGCTCCTCGTAGTCGAATGACCCGTAGCCCCGGGTCACGGACTTCAGCCGATCGTAGAAATCGAACAGCACCTCGGCGAGCGGCATCTCGACCACGACCTCCAGCCGCCCACGGGCCAGGAAATTGGTTGTCAGGCTCGCGGCGCGGTGCTGCTGGCACAGTTCGATCGCTGCCCCCATGTACCTTTCCGGCACCAGGATGGCGGCTCGGATAAAGGGTTCTTCCACACTCCGGATCGTGGCCGGATCCGGCCACAGGCTCGGGTTGTCGACCTCGCGCAGCGCCCCGGCGTTCGTGCGGACCCGGTACAGCACCGACGGGGCGGAGAGGATCAGCGAGAGGTCGAACTCGCGGCGCAGCCTTTCCTGCACCACATCGAGGTGCAGCAGACCGAGGAACCCGCAGCGGTAACCGAATCCGAGCGCCGCCGAAGCATCCTTCTGGTACACGAGCGCCGCATCGTTGAGCGCAAGCCTCTCGATCGCCTCGCTGAGATCCCCGTACTTGTCCGAGGACATCGGATAGATCGATGAAAACACCACCGGGCGGGCGGGCTGATACCCCGGCAGGGGCTCGTCGGCCGGACGGTGGCACAGGGTCAGGGTATCGCCGATGCTGACATCCCGAATGGTCTTGATGCCGGTGATGACGTAGCCGACCGCCCCGGCGGACAATCGGTCGGCCCGCTCGCGCTTGAGCCCGCTGTAGCCGACCTCATGCACCGCGTACTCGCGCCCGGTGTGCATGAATCGCACCCGATCGCCGGCTGCGAGGGAACCGTCGCGGATCCGGCACGAGAGCACGATTCCCCGATAGACGTCGTACTGGGCATCGAACACCAGGGCCTTCAGGGGCGCCTCCGGCTCTCCGGCCGGGGGCGGCAGGCGCTCCACGATTCCCTCGAGCACCCGGTCGATGCCGATCCCGTTCTTCGCCGAGATGGCCAGGGCGGAAAACGGATCGAGCCCGAGATCCTGGTCGATCTCCTCGAGCACCTGGTCCACGTCCGCCGCCGGAAGATCGATCTTGTTGACCACCGGCAGCAGCTCGAGGTCGTGCTCGAGGGCCAGATACAGGTTGGCGACTGTCTGCGCCTCGACCCCCTGGGTCGCGTCGACGATGATGATCGCGCCGTCGCACGCCATCAGCGAGCGCCGTACCTCGTGGGAGAAGTCCACGTGACCAGGGGTGTCAATCAGGTTCAGCCGGCAGGTCTGCCCGTTCCTTGCGGTGTAGGCGAGCGAGATCGCGTTGCTCTTGATCGTAATTCCCCGTTCGCGCTCGAGTTCCATGTCATCGAGAACCTGTTCACGGAATTCGCGCGCCCCCACACCGTCGCACGCCTGGATCAGGCGATCGGCGAGCGTGGACTTGCCGTGATCGATATGCGCGATGATGCAGAAGTTGCGAACGTTCTTCATGGTCGACCAGTCGTTTCCGCTGCGCCCCGGGTCTCCGGGTCGGGGAACCCCGAAGGATGACACTACCGCGTCCGGGGAACCGCTCAGGGTAACATCTGCTCGGGGCGCAATTGTCGCTGCCGGCCGGAACCGCCCGGTATCGACCCGCCTGACGACATGGCGCGGCGCCACACCGGATCCGCCGCACCGAAGGGCGCCCTGGCCGTACCGGAAGTTTCGAATGCAGGAACGAGACGTCGAGAGTGCGACGGCGGACGGACGGATGCCGGTCTTCATCACCGCGCCCGAGCATGACGCGCCGCATGCGACGGTGATCGTGTACATGGACGGCCCCGGCATTCGCGAGGAGTTGCGGGACATGGCGCGGCGCATCGGCACGGTCGGGATACTACGTGATGCTGCCCAACCCGTTCTACCGTGACGGCGGGCCCTCGTTCGGCCCCGCGCTCCTCGCGACGCGGGGACCGGACCCCGAGATGGATCGGCTCAATCGCGCGCGCTCGATTTCGATGGTGCTGTCGGACAACCGGGCTGCCTCTGCGTGGGTCTGAGGAAGCTTGCTGCGGCTCCTACCTTGCAAGGGCTCGTGCATTGTCAGGCGGGTGTTGAATCTCACTCACCTTGGCCTTCGCCTCCGGATCGCCTTTTCCCCTTCCTTGTACTCCTTCGCTGTGCCTCCCCGCGCCATCGCGTATCTCCATCGTTGGAGACTGCTTCCCGTTTCACGAAGAATCAGTACGTTACACACCACAGAATTTCGCTTTGACCGAGTTCTCGACTCGCCAGAATCGTGACGGAATTCCGTATTTTATTGTTTCTCAAATCAAATCCGAGAAATCCCCCACTCGGCCGTCTCCTTGGCGGACAGTAATGAGTGTCGTCTTTTTCGCCGTTCCGACCACGAATCAACTACTTACAGACGAAAGAGACGTCGCGAGAGCTCACACCCGATGTGACCGGAGTGGACTCAACCGCTTCACCCTATTGTTTTTGAACCAAGAATAACGAGTCTTCCTCTCTTGCTTCTTGCGAAGTGGACAGAAATGGGAGTCAGGTTTTTCGGACAGGAATGAGTGAAAAAGTGCCACCATTTCTGCCCTTCGACAGCTTATCGGAGGACGAGCCGGGTCGTCTGGCTCGGTACGAGCGTGGTTCCGGGCGCGTTCGTGAGGTTCTGCAGCGTCGGCGCGGTGAGGCGCCACGATGGCGCGCCGCCGACGAAGCAAGCTGCCGAGCCCATCATGGGGCGTCCGGGGCCGACGACCGTCCCGCTCGCAACCCCTCCGAACGTGCCCCCCTCGTCACCGGACGTGATGGCGTAGGTCGAGAGGGTGTTCAGCTCCGGCATCCCGTTGATCATGATCGTGAAGTACGCCGGGATCGCGAGCGCGTTCGACGCGATGTTCGGGAACGGGGCCGGGATCGCGAGCGGCGGGGTCATGCACACATCCGGCATGGCCATGGACATGCCGGGACCCCACGTCGCCACCGCGCTCACGTGTGGATCTCCAGCCCGGAGTTGGAAACGCGCACTCCGTTGCGCATCCGCACGCGCGGGGGGCCGGACGGCGGCGGATCCTTCTTCTTGCGTATCTTGTTCGCGATGAGCATGGCGATTCCGACCGGTAACGACAGCACCCCGACCGCGATGTCGACGAATGGCAGGACCGCGCCCACGCCCTTCAGGATCCGGGCCGCCTTTGCCGCGAACGACTTCGCCGGCCCGCCCGCGCCCGGACTGCCGATGAGGGGCTCGACCACCGTGGCCGCGCTCCGGAGGTAGGCGCCGGTATTCCACATGACAACCTTCGCCGCACGGTAGTGAAGGCCGGCGACGTGCACCCGTGCACCCGCGAATCGTGCGCAGGCCCCGTACACGTCCCCCGTCGCAAATGCCGCGACGGTCATCACGGGACCGGCGTGCACCTTCGTGTACGCCCCGCCGCAGATGACCCCCTCCATTCCGACCATCCTGGTGATCGGGCCGCTCCAATGGCGCTCGATCGTTCCCGACATTCTCAGCGTTCGGTCGCGGAACTCGATGCTCGCCTCGCCCTCGACGTCGAGCCGGTCGGTGCCGTTCTTGACGTCGAGCGTCGCGTCGCCGTCCGTCGTTCGTTCATGGTCGCGGCCGACCTCGATGCGCGAGTCTCCTCCCACCGAGTCCGTGCAGGTCCGCGCGAGCACCGCGACGCCTCGCTCCCGGATGAAGATTCCTCCCGCCGCGGACACGCTCAACCGTTGGTCTCCGTGCCAGGGTTTCGATCCCGTGCCGTCCTCCTCGCCACCGTCCTCGAGGAACGGCAGGAGCTCGTCGATCAGCTTCGTGGCCGCCGCGTCTTCCTTGCTCACCGCTCAGGTCTCCAGGGTGACGCCCGAACCCGGCGCGCCGATGTGCATCGCGGTTCCGTAGGTTTCGGCTCCCGCGCCGAAGTTCTCGATCCGGGTGGCGAAATCGTCAATGAGGCTCGTGGCCCGGACGACCCGGGCCCCGGAGAAGTGGCAGTGGGCGAGGAGCGAGCGCGCCATGATTCCCGCAATCTCGACCCGCGCCGCGTCGGCCTCCGACCATCCGCCCCAGCCAAGGTAGTCGACCCAACCCGAGATCCGCAGACACGGAGCCGCGACGACACCCGCGTACGCACCGCCGACGATCGCCTGGGACTCGATGCGCGCGCGAAGGTCCACTCCCCCCTCGTACCGCTCCTCGTAGTGCTCGCCGACCGCGAACGTGTCGTTCTTGTCCACGGAGCGTTCGTACTTGCCGGCCACATGCCGGTCCCGCTGCGCGTGGACCTCGTTCGAGTCGCCGCGCACGTGAACCCGCACGTGCTCGAGCTCGGCGAATTCGTCTCCCGCCACCGACCGATCCACGCGTTCGGCCAGGTCGATTCGAAGATCCGCATCGCTCGCCAGGGCCTCGCGGCGGAAAATCCGCGCGATCTCGGCCGGCGAGTACGTCGATTCCTCGCTCACGAGGCAAGCTCCGCAGTCCGGTCGGTCGTGTTGAAAGACACCCCCAGTCCGGGCGCGGCGTGCAGGGCGAGGGACGCGCTCCTCAACTCCTCTCCAGGAGCGAGCGCCTCGCTCCAGAGCGCCCCCCGCACTTCGGCCTGAAACGGGCCGCACACGCGAATCCGCACCCTGTCCCCCTCGCAGCAGGCGGGCGCGAAGCCGTGGACCCCGCCCGCCATGGGAACGACGAAGGGCAGGCGGACCACCGAACCGGGGTCGCAGGCAAGCTGCACCGGGATCCGGCCGTTGGTGTCGACCGGCACCACGGCGCCGGCGCGCGACCCCTCCTCGTGCACGGTTCCCGTGAGGACCCTCGGCGCGGGATCGCGCCCGGCCGGTTCGAAGGACCGACTCGGGGCGTGCGACTCGAGGCGACTCTCGTTCCGGTATCCACGGTCGGCGAGCCGGTGGGAGACGGACACGATCCGCCAGGTGCGCGTGTCCGCGACGGCTCCACCAGTCAGCTCCACGCACCCCCCGGCCCGCAGCCCGGCCTCTTCCGATACGGCATGGGCGCGCACGACCCACCCCGTTTCCCCGGCGCCGTCGGACCGTTCCGCACACGGACCGCATTCGGCGGACAGGCCGCGCACGCCCAGGGTTCCCGGCGCCGTGCGCGACGCGAACGAGGCGGCGAGCCGCACTGCCCCATCCGCGTCTCGACCCGGTTCCCCGGCGTCATCCGTCAGGTCCATCCGGATCGTGCCGGACGCGAGCCCGAGGACCGCCAGCCGTATCCCGGTCTCGTCGAGAAGGCGGCGAACGAATGCAAGGAGCGGCTCGCCGCCGGCAATCGCATACGCAATGCGCGCTCCCTTCTCTCCTGCGCACTCGCGGATGTCCAAAACGGGAAGCGAGGGATGGGCGACCCGGAGCGAACCGGGCTCGGCCGTCGCCGCGCGCGCCAGGGAGCCGGCGAGGATTTCGCCCGGAGTGCAATCGGCGAACGCTCCGTAGAGAGAGCGGGCCGCAAGGTGGTTCAGCGGATCGGCGAACCGGACGAAGACGGCCGGCGGGTCATCGGCTCCGCTCCGTACCTCGAGCTCGGTGAGGATCGAGGGCCAGGTTCGCGCCGGATCCCGGCCCGCGGGGGAGAGGGAAATCACGACCGGAGCGCCCGGAAGGAGGCCATGCGCCTGCGCCCGCCCGAAGAGGACCGCGGCCGGGCTCCGGTCCGCTTGCCGGATCCGTCCCCATCCGCTCCAGCCGAGCCCCGTGGCGTGCTCGCGCAGATTGAGCTCCGCGAGCGGCACGCTCGGCCCCGTGCCAAGCGCTGCGACCCCGCACTCCCAGGCGACGGCGCTCACGCCGAGTCCCCGTCGGCACCGTCGGCCGAGTCCTCGTCGGCACGCTCGAAAGCCCATCCCGACCAAGCCTTCGCGCCGTCATGCTCGACGATGAACCCGGACCAGCCGGACGCAAGGCTCTCGCCGCCGTACACCTCGCGCACTCCCCGGTACGAGAATCCGTCGATCTCCGCGCTGAACGGGTGGTGGACCGTCAGCCGGCACGAATCGCCGTTGCGGTGGCCCGGCGCGAATCCGTGGAGAGCACCCGCCATCACCTGGACGACGGGGATCTCGATCCGCGGGTTCGCGTCCGCGCCGGCGCCGTTCGACGCTCGCACGGAGAAGGGGACCCGGACCGGGATCCGTCCGAACCGGTCGCGCGGAACGGGCTCGTTCGGCAAGGCATCTTCCTCGCCCGCAACGATGCCGACCACGGTCCGGGGAGAAGCGGCCGGAGGCGGCCGCGCGCGCCAGGCCGCGTCGCCGCGGAGCACCTGCGCACGGCTCGCGTAGGTTCGGCCGCGAACCTCGTGCACCACGCGGGCGACCTGCCAGCGGTCGATGTCCGCAAGCTCGAGGCCCCCGATTCGCATGCGGGTCCCCGGCCGGAGGCAGGGCTCGCGCGATTCGATCTCGATGGTGAGGAGCTCGAGGAAGGCGCGCTGCGAATCGAGATCCGCCCGGAAGGCGGCTTCGTCCGGCCCGATTCCGGCACCCTCGATCAGGGTCCCGACCGGGAGATCGGGGTCGATCCGCCACAGAACAGGCTCCTCGATGTCGTCCAGCAAGGCGCCGCGGCGGGCTTCCCCGGGACGTCCGTGCACCGCGAGAAGGCGCACCTCGCCGGCTTCGTCACCATCCTCGCCGGAGTTGGAAACGAGATTCGCCTCGAGCCATTCCCCACCCGGGATGCGGTCGCTGAGGGTCAATTCAAGACCTCCATCGGAGAGGCTCCGGAGCTCGCTCCGCACGCCGAGCGGCGCGTGCACCCGTTCCAGCCACTCACCGAGGCTCTCCCCGCACGCGATCGCATACGGAATCGCCGCGAGCGCCTCGCGGGTCGCGTCCACGACGGTGACCGCGCCGGTCTGCGGGAGAATCGGGTTGAGCGAGGGCGCGCCGTGCGTTCCGGCCGCGAGCCCGATCGCGCCACCCGTCATCTCCGCGATCGAGCTCCCCGCGAACACGGCCCGAATGGGAGTCGGGAAGAGTCGGCGCACCGGGTCCTCGAGCGCGACCAGGCATTCGGCGCGGCTTGCGTCGGGGGGAGGGGGCTCGGGCTCGACCCCGGCGACCACGCACGGCCACGATCGGACGGTGCTTCCCGGATCGTCCGCCGGGGCCGCGTCGTCCACGAGCGCGAGGCGAACGACGACGGACGCGCCGGGCACGATGCCGCGCTCGAGGACCCCGCCCAGGATCTCCGCGATCCCGAGCGGGACGTCCGCGGCGAGGGCGAGCACCGCCCTCCCCTCCCAGCCCGCGCTGTATCCCTCCCGCAAGGTGAGGGCGGCCACGGCAACCGGAGCGCCCCCGGACTTGCCGTCGAACACGAGCGACACCTTGTACCGGGCGGCCATTTCGGGTTGCAGGGCGCTAGAGGACGCTCTGCGTCGCCGTGGACCAGCCGCCCTCGACCGCCCCCGAGTCCGCGCCGTCAACGTAGTGCTGCGCGGTCCAGCGGATGTCGGCGTAGGCGAGGGCGAAGACCTCGTCCGGCTCCCCCGCGAGCTCGTTCGTATCGGGGTCGATCGCGGTGTCGACCCCCTCCTCGCTCACCATCACCTTGGTGAGCCGGATCTGCTCGACGGGCCGCGACTGCCCGCCAATCATCCGCATGCGGTGGACCTCGACGTCGCCGACGTTCGCGCCGGCCGCGCAGGCGAGCTTGAGCGCGGGCGTCGCCTTGTCGATCGCGTGGAGCATCAGCATCGCACCGTGCCGGGAGGTTCCCTCGGTGCGCCCCGAGGCCTGGGCCACGACCGGCAGCGAGATCGCGTGCTTCATCGACGTGCACTCGATCCATCCCTCGTACCCGGAGAGCGTCGCCTCTCCCTCCACACCGTCAATCTTGACCAGGAAATCGGCCATTGATCCGTCCTCCCCCGTTCAGGCTTCCACGCCCTGCTGCACGTTCCAGGCCTTCTCGACCGCCCCTCCGGGAACCCCGTGCTCGTAAGGGGTGTACGTCCACCGGACAACGGCCGGGTTGAGCCATACCCGTTCGATCTGACGCGTGCGCGGCACGCCGCGAACGTTCGGGAAGAACGCGCGCGGAGCGATCGGAAGGTCGAGCCTCGCCCGGGCGAGCGCGGACACCACCGCCCCCATGCCGTGGTACGAGGGCGCCATGTCGGTCTCGTCGTCGTGGTGCGGCGCCAGCGCGCTCGCGGTCCCGTCCAGCGTCTCGGTCTCCAGCCGCGGCACGAAGCACTCGGTCAGAACGTAGGTGAAGTAGGACACGATTCCGGTCTCGAGGGTCCGGAAGCAGGTGATCTCGACCTCCCCGAGGTTCTCGCCGGCCGAGCAGGCCTGCGAGAGCTTCGGCGAGGCACGGTCGCGGTACCGGATGAGCTCGATGCTCGAATGGTGCGAGCGGCCCGCGGTCCGGCCCTGCGACGGCCGGGCTCCGCGCGAGAGGTTGAGTCCGATGTGGTCGCGGATTCCGATTGCCTCGACCTGGTCTTCGTAGCCCGAGATTCGGCTCTCGCCGAGGATGTCCGGGAATTTCGCGGCGATGATTGCCATGGCGGCAGCCTCCGTAGCGCGCGATTGGATTGGATGCTTACGGTAGGCGCCCCGCCGGTGCCGCACTTGCCTCGATGGGACGCGTCGTGGCCAGCCGGAGACGCGGCCCGACCAGGGGGTGGTACTCCGGCCGCTCGCGGTTCAACCGCAAGGTCGCGCTCACCCGGAGGCGATCGGCAGCACCGCCCTTCCGGATCACCCGGGCATCGATCGCGAGTTCCGCCGCGGGGGAACCGGCCACGACGTACCCGACCCAGCTCTCCGGCTCGATCGGAACCGACACCTCCGCGGCTCCGCCTTCGAACCGGAGCGGGGAGTCCTTCGCAAGCCGCAGACGCGCCTCGAGACGGTCCCCGTAGCGCCACTCGGCGACCCCGTCCCCGAGCGCCTCCAGGCCCTCGATGCGGTACGCGGCCAGGTGCTCCGCGTTGCGCTCGCGCTCCGGTCCGGTGCGCCACTCGACAACGAGATCGAGCACCGGCTCGCCCTTGCGGTTTCGCCGCCAGGGGGCGACGATCGCGGCGAGGTCGGCCGGCAGCTCCTCGAGCTCGCGGTCGGTGGCCCTGCGCAGAAGCTCGGCCAGGGTGGACCGCGGCACGGCGGGCGCACTCGGGAGGTCCGAGTACGGCCACCGCCAGGCGAGGTGCTCGCGGTAGTACGTTCGAAGATCTTCGTCCGCATCCGCGGCGGCCCGGACCGCGGCCTCGCGGCACACCGCATCGAGCCGGCGCGCGAAGGCCGCCCAGGCGCGTTGCGGATAGCCGGCGGCCCGGGGTGGGCGCCCACCCGTTTCCACGATCGTCCCGCGACAGGCAGCCGCCCCGCGGCCGGCGTACTCGCGCGCCCGCTCGGCCATCCTCGTCAGCACCGAGGACCGGTCCCCATCCCGGTAGCCGCGCAGCGTCCGTCCGATCTCCCGCCACCGGAAGTCCCGGAGATCGGCCGCGCTCCGGTAGAGCGCGTCCAGCCGTTCGATGCCTCCCGTCACCCGATCCAGCACCGCATGCCGGTCGGTCTCCCCGTCGAACTCGACGGCGAGAGGGTCGTCCTCCTCGACGGCGTCAAGCGCGGCGCGTGCCCGCAGCTCGTCGAGCCGCCCCGTCCAGGTGGCGAATCGATCCGCCGCCCGGTAGGCGCCCCTGGTGCGGGCGAGGCGCTC
>MKWU01000962.1_pt1 | contig 52755 bp, 52 predicted proteins | sample 809101 | NCBI WGS metagenome assembly MKWU01 (sample SAMN05860141, study PRJNA318959) | sponge metagenome | host: Aplysina aerophoba | place: Slovenia: Piran, Adriatic Sea, Gulf of Piran | collected 2013-05-07 | reverse complement strand
AGTGTTCCCGTTGGTCCATGATCTTGATCTCCTTCCACGGCATGGGCAGGCCCCCCTTTGCCGTGTCGTGTACCAATGTAAACCATGTCCCCGGTTTAAAATGTAAACAATGTGCCCGGTCTGTACCCCCCCAGCCTCCCCTTACAAAGGGGAGGGGCTGACGTGTACTCCTTCATTCTTTCTCGCATCCCCACAACAAGAGGTGCGATTCCGTTTACCCGCTCCCTTCTCCGCCTTTTCGATTTGCCTTTGAACAGCCGAAAGAGATTAGTGTAGAATCAGTTAGTTAGGCCCAAAGCTCTTATTGGGAAACTGCCCGACGAGTTCGACCCAGGCCCGGACTCGCGTTGATGCTGACTTGAGCCATTAACTTTAAAGGATACACTTTATGATTATGGAAACTTTACAGGGGTGTCGCAAGGAGAAATTTTTATTCGGTCTCGCCGTATCGGCCTTTGTGGGGGTCATGGCCTTTTTTTCGCCCCAACAGGCGTCGGCAACGGTCCCCGAGGCTTTTAGCAGAGGATTCTCCGACATCGTTGCGAAAGTGCAACCCGCCGTGGTGAATGTCGCAGTCGCAGAACCAGCCAGATCCAGGGGACCCAGACGGTTACCCCCGGGCCCTTTTGGCGGCCCACCTGGCCCTCCCGGCTCTCCCATGCCGCCGCCCGGACCTCCCGGACGACCGCCTGGACCTCCCGGTATGAGTGCCGGGTCCGGCGTGATCATCAGTCCGGAAGGGTACATTGTGACCAACAACCACGTCGTGGAAGAGTCCACGGATATTACGGTGACGACGTTTGATGGAAAAGAACATACCGCGAAAATCGTGGGGACTGATCCGAAAACCGACTTGGCCGTGATCAAGATCGAGGGAGAGAATCTCCCGTTCATTTCATGGAGTGTGCAGGAGACGATCAGGGTGGGCGATCTGGTCCTGGCCGTGGGGAGCCCCTTTGGCCTGACGTCGTCCGTCACGATGGGCATTATCAGCGCCATGGGCCGGGGAAACGTCGGTATCACGGAATACGAGGATTTCATCCAGACCGACGCGCCGATCAATCCCGGTAATTCCGGTGGGCCTCTCGTGAACATGGCGGGTGAAATCGTTGGGATCAATACGGCCATTTTCTCCCGCACCGGCGGATCGGAAGGAATCGGGTTCGCCATTCCCGTCGATATTGTTCAGGATATTACGGGCAGCCTGATCAAGAGCGGACGCGTCGTCCGGGGATGGATGGGGATTGCGATTCAAGAATTGAGTCCGGCCCTGGCGCAATCGTTTCAGTTGCCGGAATCTCACCGGGGGGGCGTGCTGATCAGTGAAGTGAATGAAAAAGGTCCCTCCGCGGGGGGCATATTGCAACGGGGAGACGTGCTGCTCGAATATCGCGGCAAAACCGTTCGAGACGTCAATCATCTTCGAAATATCGTGGCGCGGACGCCGGTCGGCTCCGAGGTGGAAATCACCGTGTTACGCAACGGAGAGAAAAAGACTTTGACCATGCAAGTGGGAGAACGGCCAACTGATGAGGTGCTTGCCGGCGGAAGCGGTTCCGCTCCTCCCATGACAACGGAAAAACTCGACAATGTGCTTGCCGGCTTGGACGTCGGACCGTTGACGGATGAACGAAGGAAACAACTGAACCTCCCTGAAAAGGTTGCCGGTGTGGTGGTGAATGAAGTGAAGCCCGGGAGTGCGGCGGAAGCTGCGGGCTTGCAACAAGGGGACATCATCCAGGAAGTGAATCGGGAAGTCGTGAAGAGTCTGGCCGATTACCAACGGGTGGCTCCCCTGATTGAAAAAGAGGAGTTGGTCGTTCTCTTTTTAAGCCGGAGAGGGAATAATCTCTTTGTGGCGGTCAATCCCAAATAGCGGGCTGATGATGCCGGGTCGCAGCTAGGCCCGCGGCCGTTGCAAACGGGTTTCCGGAGCGTACGCGCAGAGTCGTACTGAGATATGGCGGAACAATCGAAAATTACAACGTGGTTGCAGGACAAGATCTTTAATCCTCTCGAGGATAAAAAGATGCCGGTCATGCAGCACTTGTTTGAGTTCCAGGCAAGGCTGACCAAAACAGTCGTCGTCGTGGCCTTGTTTTTCATCGGGACGTTTTTCTACGCCGATACCCTGGTGCAGTGGTTGCGGATTCCACTGCAGAACATGTTTGTTCCCGGAAGCCTCGAATGGGTCCCCACCGACCTGCCCAAGATTCCTTTTATCTTTCTGTCGCCGGCTGAAGCCTTGTGGCAAAACCTGAAAGTGGCGGCCCTGTTTGCCCTGGTGCTCGCCACGCCCTACATTCTGTGGGAAGTCTGGTCATTTGTGGTGCCCGGCTTGCATGCGCAGGAACGCCGGTTCGTGGCGCCGTTTGTCATGACGAGCGCCGTGGCTTTTTATTTGGGACTGGGATTCTGTTTCTTTTTCGTATTGCCGTTTGCCCTGAACTTTTTGATTTCCTACGGCGTTCAGGCGGGGTTCATTCCGCAATTGTCGATTGCCAGTTACGTGGGATTCGCGCTGTGGTTACTGGTGGTCTTCGGCCTGATTTTTGAAGTGCCGCTGGCGCTGACGCTCATGGCCAAATTGGGGTGGGTCGATGCGCCATTTCTGAAAAAGTACCGGAAATGGGCGTTTTTGGGGTCGTTCCTGTTTGCCGCCTTGCTGACGCCGACCCCGGACCCCTTTAATCAATGTATCATGGCGTTGCCGATGTACTTTTTCTATGAAGTCGGCATTATCAGCGCCGGGTTCTTCAAGAAAAAAGCAGCGGACGAGGCCAGTGAAACCGAAACGAAGGCTGAGGCAGGTCCCTCGTCAAAGGAGGCTGGCGTGCTGCAACCCAAAACGGCTGGTCCCGATGACGAGTACGTGGGTGTGCCCTGACGTCTTTACGTTTTCATTAAATAGATTTATTCAAAAGAATCCGTGGAAAAGAAACAATACGCAATGAATAAACTTGCCATACTTTTTGTCACGATAGCTTTCTTGTCAGGGTGTGCATCTCCTCATGTCGTGGATGAGAAAAAAATGTCCGACAAGGATTTAAGTTGTAATTCGCTGGTCCAGGAAATTGCCGAAGCCAAACGTTTTGAAAAAGAAGCTCGTGACGAAAAAGGTGTTACCGGCACTAATGTCGTGGCAGCGGTTTTCTTTTGGCCCGCCATTGTCGGCACATACTCTAATGCCAATGATGCGATAGAAGCTGCTGAAGAAAGGCAACACCACTTGGAAGCTTTGTATAAAGAGAAAGGGTGCTGAGCGACTGCAATAAAGAGAGGATGAAGCGATTAGAGATTATGATGATCGACGTCGCAGTATTGGTCATCAACAGTAAAATCTGTGCCGGAGAAGCGGAAGATCGTGGGAAAGAAAGCCTGTGTCACTATCTGCAAGAGCATGACCTTCGTCTCGTCGGGTATGATATCGTGCCGGATGACCGGGAGACCATTTGCAAGCATTTGATGAGCCTGTGCGAGAAGCAGGATCTCCAGGTGATTTTCACCGTAGGAGGAACGGGGGTGCGCCCGACGGATTGGGCTCCGGAAGCCACGCGAGACGTCATCGAGAAAGAAATCCCCGGCATCGGGGAGGCGATGAGGGCGGAGAGTCTGAAAAAAATGAGGACGGCCATGCTGTCTAGGGGAACGGCCGGGATTCGCGGCAAGACCATGGTGGTCAATCTTCCCGGCAGTCCGAAGAGTGCGATCGACAATTTGGCGACGTTGCTTCCGATTCTCGATCATATGGTTGAAAAGATATCCGGTTTACCCCAGGATAAAATACGGAAAGAGCCGGGGTGATGGGCGGCGTATTTACCTCCCCTTTGTAAGGGGAGGATAGGTGGGGTAGAGTCGGATGAACGTGGGGGCAGATGCTTGGGCAGTTTTTCGCAATACGCTTTCGAAACACTACCTCCCGACTTTTCCCTCTTCGGAAAAAGTACCCGTCCTTACAAAGGAGGGGAAATAGAGCACAGAAGAAAATCGTGGGAATTCTCAACGAATGAGTGAACACATACAAGGATGGTAGCTTGACTATGGATTGTTTGATTGATCGAAGCAGAAAATTTGGAGGCGTTCATGAGTCCTGAATTGAAAATGTTTCAACCTGCGACCACAGAAAGCGATGCCTGTACGTATATGTGGGCCTGCGCGATTTGTGATGAAAACGAAACGTGCCAGAAAGATAAGGAAGGGCATAGCCGGTGGTTGGTGGCCAAACGCATGGAGCGGATCGACTACAAGATCCTCGTCATGAGTAACAAAGGTGGAGTCGGCAAGAGCACCCTCTCCACGAATCTGGCCGTCAGCCTGGCCTTGAAAGGCTATGAAGTGGGTATCTGCGACATGGATATCCACGGTCCCAATATTCCCAAGATGGTCGGAGCCGAAGGCCAACGCCTCAAGATCAGCACGGGTGGCGGGATCATTCCCCATCAGGCCTACAACATGAAAATCGCCTCGATGTCGTTCCTGCTCCAAAACTCCGATGATCCCATTATCTGGCGCGACGCCTATAAATTCGAATTCATCAATCAATTGCTCGGCGGCGTCGAGTGGCAGGATTTGAATTTTCTCATCGTGGACTTGCCGCCGGGAACGGGAAACGAGTCGGTCACGACGATCGACCTGATCGGGGAGGTGACCGGGTGCGTGATTGTTTCGACCCCGCAGGAAGTGGCCTTGCTCGACGCCAGGAAGTCCGTCACCTTCGCAAGGGACAGTGAATTGCCGATTATCGGTATCGTGGAGAATATGAGCGGTCTCGATTGCCCGCATTGTCACCAACATATCGAAGTCTTTCGACTGGGTGGGGGAGAAGCGTCCGCCCACGATATGGGCGTTCCCTTTTTAGGAAGGATTCCGCTGGATCCCGATGTGGTGAAACAGAGTGACTTCGGTGAACCCTACGCCTTGTTCCATTCGGATTTGCCGACGGCCGACGCGTATCACGGCATCGCCAATCAAGTCGACGATTTTTGCAAGAAAAAAGGGTCGCTTGTGGAAATCGCCACCAAGAGCCCATTCAAGAAGAAATAGAGGCACATGGACGGGTTGACCTCACTCACAGAAGCTCAAAAGATCGTGCTGGACGCCGCCACCCCATTGGGGTGCGAGAAAGTCGGATTACTGGACGCCTTGGGACGGGTGTTGGGTGAAGACATCGTCGCGCCGCGGGATAATCCTCCGTGGAACAATTCCGCCATGGACGGGTTTGCCGTCCGGTGGGAAGACATCAAGAAAGAACACGAAATCACCAAGCCCGCGGAATTGACGATCGTCGAAGACGTGCAGGCCGGCCAGGTGGCCACGAAATCCGTAGGCCCCGGTGAAGCCATTCGCATCATGACCGGCGCCCCGGTTCCGGATGGAGCCGATACCGTGGTTCGGGTTGAATTCACGGAACTGTCCGACGCCGGGGTCAGGATTTTCCAGCCGGAACCCCAGGGCGCCAATATCCGTCCAAAGGGTGAAGACGTCAAAGAAGGAGAATGCATCATTCCCAAGGGCACCCAATTGCGCCCTGCGGAAATCGGCATGCTCGCGATTTTGGCGAAATCGTTCGTGCTGGTGCATCAACGTCCCAGGGTGGCCATTCTTTCAACGGGCGACGAACTCGCCGACCTCGATGAGAAATTCGACGAAAATAAAATCGTCAACTCGAATAGCTATGGCATTGCGGCCGCGGTCCAGGAGGCGGGTGGGATCCCGCTCTTGTTAGGTATCGCCAGGGATACGCCCGAATCCCTCAAGGAAAAGATCTCGCAGGGATTGGGCTGTGATATTGTCGTGCTCTCGGGCGGCGTGTCGATGGGCGACTACGACTTCACCAAAGTCGTGTTCGCGGAACTGGGAGCCGACATGCATTTCTGGAAACTGGCGATTCGCCCGGGACAACCCCTGGCCTTCGGCAGGATCCAGGGCAAATTGGCTTTCGGGCTACCCGGGAATCCCGTGTCGTCCATGGTCACGTTTGAACAGTTGGTCCGGTTGGCGGTCATGAAGATGGGAGGCTGCCGGCACCTGGTGCGTCCGGTGGTCGAGGCCGAGTTTCAGGAAAAGTTTTCCAAACATCCCGATCGCCGGCATTTTCTTCGAGGGATACTGGAACAAAAGAACGGAAAACTCACCGTTCGGACGACCGGGCCGCAGGGTTCAGGGATTTTGACCTCCATGGTCAAGGCCAACGGGTTGATTGATATTCCCGAAGACGTGGAAAAAATCAATCCCGGCGATACCGTCCGCGTACAAGTACTGAGCAAGAATTTTTAACCCATGGCGCCACCTATCCTATCCTTTGTCGGTCGTTCGAACAGCGGGAAAACCACGTTGATCGAACGGGTCATTCCCGAACTCACCCGCGCAGGGTACCGGGTGGCCACCGTGAAGCATGCGGGACACGGGTTCGAGTTGGACACGGAGGGCAAGGACAGTTGGCGACACAAACAAGCCGGGGCGCACTCGGTCATCGTGATCTCCAAGGGAAGCCTGGCCATGTTTGCCGACGTCTCCGAAGAAATGAAAGTGGAAGAAGTCCGGGACCGGTTTCTGGATAGCCAAACGGATTTGATCATTGCGGAGGGATGGAAAAGCGAAGGCTATCCGAAAATTGCCGTGGTTCGTGAACAACTGGAAGAAGTCAACGTCGCCATTGACGGGTTGTTGGCCATCGTTTCGATGAAACCCATAGAATCATCCGTTCCGTGCATTGATCGCGACGATATCGCGACGCTGGCCAAGTTGATCATTCAGCACTACCCCAAGCTTCCCTCCACGTGACATGAACCGCAGGACCGTCATCGTCCTCCTGGTCGCTGTCGTGATCCTCGTTGTAGCCGGGACGGCCGCCATTCCAGTCACCAATCATCCCGAGTTTTGCGCGTCCTGTCATACCATTCGTCCCTCGGTCGACAGTTGGAAAATGTCGTCCCACAAAGACGTCACCTGCGTGGAATGTCACGTTCGACCGGGCCTGGAAGGATTTATCGAAGATAAAGTGTACGCCGGCCTGAAAGACGTGGCGGTCACGTGGTTCGGAACGCCGACCGAGCCCCATGACTTGCAGGCGCAGGTGGATTCCAACGTTTGTTTGAGTTGCCATCGTGCGATACTCAGGGTGTCGGAAGTGTCAACGAGAGATCTGCCGAAGCCCGTCAATGATATCGGATTGATCATGAGTCACCGGAAACACATGAAAGCCTTTCAGACACGGGGGGAAGGGGAGGGCTGCACGACGTGTCACGCGCGGGTGGTACACGGGAAGCCCGTCAAGGGCTATCCCATCGTGATTCCACGGGGGCACGTCAAGCTGGACATGCAGCCGCACCATCCCGACCACCCCGAAGGTTCGGCGTTGTGGAAATCCTCACTGGCTGATTGCGTGCGGTGCCATGACAACAAGACCGCGTATGAAGGCAAAGTGCTCAGCAAGGATTGTGAAGTCTGTCATCTCCCGGACAAAATCGGAGATTTTTTGTTTTAACCCTACGTCAATACACGTCACCGATGCCGTCACCAATCCTTCGCGTTCAAAACCTGACCAAGCGGTTCGGCGATTTTACCGCCGTGGATCACGTGTCGTTCGAGATCCAGCCCGGAGAAACCATCGGCCTGCTCGGACCCAACGGCGCGGGGAAAACCACCACGTTTCAAATGCTCCTGGGGGTAGTGACCCCCACGCATGGGACCATCGAGATGTTGGGACTCGATCTTATGCACCATCGGGAAACGATTCTCCGGCAGGTCAATTTTTCATCCACCTATATCTCGATGCCGTTTGCCCTGACCGCGGAAGAAAATCTCCGGGTGACGGGCCGGTTGTATGGTGTATCGGATATCGACAGGCGAATCGATGACGTCATCAAGAAACTCGAGATGGAGGATATGCGCCATAAAGTGACGAGAAAATTATCATCCGGCCAAATGACGCGACTGACCTTGGCGAAGGCGGTCATGACCGAACCGAAAATCCTGTTTCTCGATGAGCCCACGGCCAGTCTGGACCCGGATATCGCCCACAAGGTGAAAGGGTTTTTAAAAGAATATCGTGAGACGTCCGGCCTGAGCATGCTGTACACCTCGCACAACATGCGGGAAATAGAAGAAATGTCCGACCGGATCGTGTTCCTGCAGCGAGGAAAAATCATCGCCGAGGGAACCGCCGAAGAAGTCATTGCCCAATACGGCGAAGACGACCTCGAACGGGTCTTCCTCAAAATCGCCCGCGAACGTTAACGGCCGTCTCTGCCTGTCTTTTCTTACCCTTGGCTTACACTCAGGGCGGGCGAAGGTCGTTTGTGAGCTTTGAATACGGGTTACCCCCTGGAAACAGGGTCTCTTTCATTGAGCCAACCATACAACAAGGAAAGAGCATAGAAGTATTATGAAGAAGATTAGTCTGTCTGAAATCTTCCCATCAAGGAAGTAGAATAAAATGAGCCAGGGGTTTATAATAAGTTGGAATACAGTGAGTAAGCCGTTACCTGATTTTAGTGCAGGCTCTTCTGAGGTATGGGATCGCCATTCATCATACCGGCCTTGGCTATCTGGAGGTTCGGCTGCGGCGGCGGGGCGTTTGTCAGTCTGTCGTACGGCGGCATCGTAATCAATTCGGGCACTGTCATATTTTTTACGTTCCTCAGGATTGCTAAGGATTTCATAGGCGGCATTAATTTCTCGCACTATTCTTTCGGCATGGTTGTTTTGTTTATTGAGATCAGGATGATATTTTTTGACCTTTCTGCGATAGGCTCGTTTGATCTCTTTGTTCGACGCCTGAGGTGTTACCTCCAATATGGCATAATAATCAGGTTGAACGCGTTCCATTTATTAGCCTCGGCTCTTCGTTTGAAAAGTAGCAGGTCAAAAACGAGAAGACAAGACCACGAACATCTCTCGCATTTCAACCGCAGCAAGGTTGGTGGGAATGACCGTCATTTCCTCCCCTTTGTAAGGGGAGGTTAGGTGGGGTAGAAGCGTATGCTCATGGAAATAGGTTCTCACGGGGCTCGCCTCAGGCTCTACCTCCCAACTTTTCCCTCTTCGGAAAAAGTTCCCGTCCTTACAAAGAGGAGGAATCAGATAAGACTCCAACGCGTCGTTGAAAGAAATACGCAGACATGACAAGAAAAAGTAGCCAAATATCTCAACGCGAACAGAATGCAACCAGACTGAGGCGCGCCGAAAGTTGGTTGGAGCTAAGCGAAAAGTCTCAATCTGATGACGAGAAGTTTATCTTCCTCTGGATTTCGTTCAACGCGGCCTATGGAACTAAACTTCCTGATACGAGCGACAATGGCAGAAGCACTGCAAGTAAGGAATGGAAGCGGTTTACGGAGTTCGTGGACAAGATCGTGGAACGGGATCGCAAGGGAGCTATTAAAAAGGGTTTCCATGAAAAATTTACTAACCCGATCCGTAAGCTGAAGGATAACGAGTATGTCTTTGGCCCGTTCTGGTCGTATGTTCAAGAGAGACCGCAAGGCAGAACCTGGCGATCGCAATTCAAGCAGAAAAATCAAACGTTGGACAAAGCATTAGAAGAGCCTGACGTTTCTGGTGTTCTCAAAGAGGTCTTGTCGAGGCTCTATGTATTACGCAACCAAATTATCCATGGCGGTACAACTTTTGCCGAAGGCTGGGGCCGAGACCAAGTGAGGGACGGCAGCGAAATCATGGGCGCCCTTATGCCACTGATTTTGAAGATCATGCAGGACGATATTGACAAGAATCGTGACTCCGAAGTTTGGGGAATACTCGACTACCCGCGAGTCGGTGATGACGATCAGCCGGATAGGATGCCCACCATATGAACCTTGGTCGTATCACCGCACTGATCATCCGGCATCTGTTTCTCTATCGCCGGAGTTTCCCGCGGTTGTTGGAGATCTTTTACTGGCCCTTGTTGGATCTGGTGGTGTGGGGATTCATTACCATATATCTGGCCCAGGAAGGGAAGGGGATGCACGGGGCCGTCGTCTTTTTTCTGGGTGCGCTCATTTTCTGGGACATTTTGTTTCGGGCGCAACAGGGGATCACCATTTCCTTTCTCGAAGAAATCTGGTCGAGAAATCTCATGAATTTATTCGCCAGCCCGCTCACCGCCGGAGAATTCCTGGTGGCGATGATGGCCATGAGTGTCTTCAAGGTCGCCGCGGTTTCCATCATCATGGCGTTGGCCGCTTTGTTCTTCTATTCCTACAACGTCTTCATCATGGGGCTGACCCTGATCCCGTTCATCCTGAACCTGATTGCCTCCGGCTGGCTCATCGGGATCCTGACCACGTCGGTGATTATGCGATTCGGCCAGCAAGCCGAAGTCCTCGCCTGGGGGCTGGTGTTTCTGTTCCAACCGATCTCCTGCGTGTTCTATCCGCTGTCCGTGTTGCCGAGTTGGCTGCAACCGTTGGCCTTGGCCAATCCGGCCGCGCACGTGTTTGAAGGCATGCGGGAAGTCTTGTTGAATCAGGTCGTGCCGTGGTCACACCTGTGGTGGGCGATGGGTCTGAACGGCTTGTATCTGCTACTGATGATCGCGGTCTATCAATACACGTTTTCCGTGTGCAAGGATCGCGGTATGCTCGTCAGGGTCGGGGAGTAGCGCCTCGTTGGTTCCTTAGTAGCGTCGCAGGGATGGGATCTCTGTGTTCCATAAGTGCTTGCGCGCGGCGCGCCAAAGCTGTTCCAGCACGGCATTGAGATCAGGGGCTGAACGGGCCAACAGTTTCACCACCAGGCCCGGTACGGAAGGTTCGGATACTCCTCCCAATACCTCGTTGGCTTTGTTCTCGAATATCGTCGTCACGTCGTTCTTGATCCGGTCCCAGGTTGGCGATGTCACGTTATCGCTGACCACGAAGAACGATCCCACGTAATTCCACTCCCGGGTAAACGGCAGGCATGGATTGTCCCGGCCCGGTGAGAGGCAATACCGTTCCTCGAGGGATTTCCCGTCAGAAAGCCGGATCGTCATCCGGTTCTCAAAAGAGGAAAATTGCCATCGTTCTCCTCGAACGACTCGCCCGGCTGCCAGGGCGTCCCAGAGGATGAGAGACGCGCCCGTATCCAGTTGTACGGTTATCCTTTGGTCGAAACAGGAACCTGAAAATGGAATGACGGGTTCGGGTATCCACTCACAAATGGCGTCGGCCCCGACGCGGAGGTCGATCGACTGGACCGCGGGCTTGTGCAGCGTTCGATAGACCCTGGTTGCCGAGGGGGTTGTGAAGAGCACGTGTGAGTCTTTCCCCAGTTCTGCCTGAAGGAAACACGTATCTCCTCCAACGAATCCTCCAGACGGATTCGTGAGGAACGTCGTCGCACACCCCGTTTGGTCAAGGTACAGGGGTTGGAAGAAATACCAGGGGTGGGAAAATCGCGAGCGGGTAAAAACGGTCTTGCCGTTTCGGTTTGCACATTCAACGAACAATTCCCCTTTTCGCGTGCGAGCAGATCCCTGATCGAATGGTGGATGTTTCGGAATCACCCCGGGATGCTTTTCGACCTCATGTAGACCGGGCATGGGCAATCAGTTGGTGGAACGCGGTCGAACGTGGCGTTCCACCCATTCCGCCACGTGGCTGAGTCCTTCCCCTGAGTGCAGGTTGGTGAAAACGAACGGTCGTTCACCACGCATGTGGCGACTGTCCCGATCCATAACGGTGAGGTCGGCTCCAACGTGCGGGGCCAGGTCGATTTTGTTGATGACGAGCAGCCCGGACCGTGTGATAGCAGGCCCGCCTTTTCGTGGGATCTTGTCTCCCGCAGCCACGTCGATCACGTAAATGACATCATCCACCAGGTCGGGGCTGAACGTGGCGGCCAGATTATCTCCGCCGCTTTCCAGAAACACCAATTCCAGACCGGGGATCCGGTTGACAAGTTCCTCAATGGCGCTTTGATTATGGGAGGCGTCTTCTCGCACGGCTGTGTGGGGGCATCCGCCGGTTTCGACGCCGAGAATCCGTTCTTCGGGCAACACGCCGCGCCTGGCCAGAAACTCGGCGTCTTCTTTCGTGAAAATGTCATTCGTGACAACCGCGAGTTGAACGCGGGATTGCAGCGTACTGGCCAGGGCTTCGACCAAAGCGGTTTTGCCGGAGCCGACGGGCCCTCCGATGCCGATGACCGTAACGTTCCGTGTCCTTCGTGTCGTAGACGCGCCACCGCCGGGTAGTTCTTCAATGAGATGCATGGTGTTACGACCTGAACATTCTGGACGTCAATTGCGCATGCCGCATGGCGTAGATTTCCTGGATTGGGGTCCAGGCCGTCAGCGGCGCGCAAGCGTCAATGTTTCGGCTGAGCTTCTCGATCAGGGGGATCCACGTCTCCAACAATCGCTGGCCTTCCCGCTGGCCGATGGGCAGTAATTTGTATGAAGCCGACACGAAGCCGACACCGGCCTGATACAAAAATCCGGCGATAGCCTGTTGTTGAGTCCATCCGATCTGTTGAAAGACCACGCCAAAGGTCACGGCTAGGTGTCCCGGTGAACGTCCCGATTCAACCGCCGTTGAGAAATCTTCAAGGATGCCCGGGTTGTCTTGCGGATGGATCGCATGACGTAACAGGCTCTGTCCCATTTGACGACTGGCTGCCCGTGTTTCCCGGCATGGCTTCATCGACTCAAGGGTTCCATCGACCTGCATCACGCCTTTGAGATCGCTCTTGCCGGAAGCCTGGTAGGCTTGGGCCAAGGCAGCGGCGTCGCAGGTGCCCAATCCCCATCGAAAATAATCAACAACGTATCGATGCAGGTCTTCCACAGTTCGGACGTGACCTTCCTGAACGGCCGTTTCCAAACCCGAGGAAAAGGCAAACCCGCCGGACGGGAAGAACGTGTCGAGATAGCGGAAGCCTTGAAGGAGCAGACGAGTATTCATTATCGATTGCGTCAACCGGAGGTCATGAACGGAACGCTAAAATAGAAAATAGCGTTGCGCCATCGGCAGAACCTCCATGGGATCACAGGTCAACTGTTGACCATCGGCTTTCACGATGTAGGTCTCGGGATCCACTTCCATGTCGGGTGTGGCGTCATTCAGTTTGAGATCGCGTTTGCCGATGCGTCGACAATGCCGGACGGCCACGACCCGTTTTTGCAGGCCCAGGCGTTCGGGGATTCGGCCATCGATTCCGGCTTGTGAAAGAAACGTCACGCTCGTGTTGAAGAGGGCTCTACCCCAAGCCCCGAACATGGGACGACTCAGCACCGGTTGGGGCGTGGGAATGGAGGCATTGGGGTCGCCCATGGCTGCTTCGACCAGAAATCCGCCCTTGACGACGAGATCCGGTTTGACTCCGAAGAAGGCCGGGTTCCAGATCACCAGATCGGCTAATTTTCCGACTTCCACCGATCCGACTTCATTGGCAATGCCGTGCGTGATGGCCGGATTGATGGTGTACTTGGCGACGTAGCGTTTTGCCCTGAAGTTGTCATGCCGTTCCGTTGTCGGTTCGACGCCTGATGGGTTCAGGTGGCCACGCTGGACCTTCATTTTGTGAGCGGTCTGCCACGTTCGTGTGATCACTTCGCCGATCCGGCCCATGGCTTGAGAGTCCGACGACATGATGCTGATCGCGCCCATGTCATGCAGAATGTCTTCCGCGGCAATGGTTTCTCCGCGGATGCGGGATTCGGCAAAGGCAATGTCTTCGGGAACGCGAGGACTCAAATGATGACACACCATCAACATATCCAAGTGTTCGTCAATGGTATTCACCGTAAAGGGCATGCTCGGGTTGGTGGAGGACGGCAGGACGTTCGGTTCCCCACAGACCCGGATGATGTCGGGGGCGTGGCCGCCTCCCGCGCCCTCGGTATGAAAGGTGTGAATCGTCCGTCCCCCGAATGCACGAATACTGTCGTCCACGAAACCCGCCTCATTCAACGTGTCGGTGTGAATGGCGACTTGAACGTCATAGTCGTCCGCGACGTCCAGGCACGTTGAGATGGCCGCCGGCGTGGTGCCCCAATCTTCGTGCAACTTCAGGCCGATCGCGCCGGCTTGGATTTGCTCCACCAACGCGTCGGGAAGGGAGGCGTTCCCCTTGCCCAGAAAGCCCAGGTTGACCGGAAATCCATCCGCACTCTCCAACATGCGACCGATATTCCATGACCCGGGCGTACAGGTCGTGGCATTTGTACCCGTGGCCGGTCCCGTTCCACCGCCCAGCAAGGTCGTCATCCCCGAGGATAAGGCTTCGCGAATCAGTTGAGGGCAGATGAAGTGGACGTGGCTTTCGACGCCACCGGCCGTCACGATTTTTCCTTCCCCCGCGATCACTTCAGTGCCGGGGCCGATGGTCATTCCCGGCGAAACGCCTGACATGAGGTCCGGGTTGCCGGCTTTTCCAATGGCGACGATGCGTCCGTCGCGAATGCCGATATCCGCTTTGACGATCCCCCAATAATCGAGAATAATCGCGTTCGTCACGACGAGATCCAAGGAACCGTTGGCGCGCGTGGCGGTCGGGGATTGTCCCATCCCATCACGAATGACTTTTCCCCCTCCAAACTTGGCTTCCTCACCGGGTGTCGTCAGGTCCTGTTCCACCTCCAGCAGGAGCTCGGTATCGGCCAGGCGGATTCGATCTCCCACGGTGGGGCCGAACAAATCCGCATATTGACGGCGCGGTATGTTCATGAGGCATCCTCCTCGTCAGCAAATCCCAGTTCGACGGCGCGTTTCAGTGCTTGGGCCTTGACCCGGGCATCATCGAGCGCGCCGTTGGTCAAGCCGTTGATGCCATAGGCAATGCGATTCCCTCCAAAGGCAACGAGCGAGACGTGTTTTTCTTCCCCCGGTTCGAAGCGCACGGCGGTGCCCGCCGGGATTTTCAGTCGAAAACCGAATGCCCGCTCCCGAGAAAATCGCAAGGCGCGATTCACTTCAAAAAAGTGGCAATGCGAGCCCACCTGAATGGGCCGGTCACCATGGTTCGTCACCGTCAGCGTCAGAGTCCGGCGACCGGCAAAGGCGACGATGTCGTCCGTACCCAACAGGACTTCACCGGGAATGACAGGAGCCTGTTCGGCCCCGGGGACACCTTGTTGTTTGGGCGTGCGTGGTTTTGCGACTCTTGTGCTTTCTGTCGTGTCGCGTGTGCGGGATTGTTGTGGTTTTTTGGAGGACGGTTTTGGGGAAGGCTGCTTTTTTGCCATGATCAAAATTCCATCAGTAAACAATTCGCCTTGTTCTCATGAAAAGCGCGTCAGTCGAAGAAACGCACGAATTGTGGCTTCCGGCCTTGGGCAGGACGTGGCGCGCGCCTCATCGGATGGGATTATGGACGGTCACGAGTTTTGTTCCATCGGGAAAGGTGCCTTCCACCTGAATTTCCGGCAGCATTTCCGGCACGCCGGACATGACGTCGTCCCTGGTCAACAAAGTTGCCCCGTCACTCATTAGGTCGGAGACTGAGCGTCCCTCCCGAATGCCTTCCAGTATCGCGGCGGTAATGTATGCGACTGCCTCGGGATGATTTAATTTCAGCCCACGGGCTTTTCGGTCCTTGGCCAGTTGTCCCGCGACGTAGATGAGGAGTTTCTCTTGTTCTCTTGGACTGAGATGCATGAGTTTATACCACCAGGTGTTGTTTGACCGTTTCTTCCGTTAATTCCGAGACGGGCCCCGATGCCACCACCGCGCCTTTGGCCATGAGTACAAACGTATCCGCCAGGCGGGAAGCAAATTCAAAATATTGTTCCACCAATAAAATAGCGAACCGGCGTTGAGTTTTAAAGCCCTCGATGACTCGCTCGATTTCGATGACGATCGATGGCTGGATGCCTTCCGTCGGTTCATCCAACAACAACAGTTTGGGTTGTGTCAGCAGGGCTCGGGCAATGGCGACCTGTTGTTGTTGGCCGCCGCTGAGGACGCCGCCCGGCCGGGTGAGAAGTGCGGGTAAGGCCGGGAAAAGCGTGTAGACTTCTTCATAGGCTAATTCGGCGGTTTGCTGGTCTTTGGCTCCTTGACGGGCTTCAAGCCCCAACCGAAGATTTTCTTCGACCGTCAGATGAGGAAACAGTTCCCGGCCCTGGGGGACGTACGCAATCCCCCGGGCCACCCGGCGATCGGGAGATTGCCCGGTCATGTCTTCGTTATGCAAGTACACGTGCCCGGTTTGTGGTTGAAGCAAACCCATGATGGTTTTCAGCAGGGTCGTTTTCCCGACTCCGTTTCGTCCCATGAGGCAGACGACCCGTCCATCCGGGACATCCAGGGAAATATCCCGCAAGATATGACTTTCCCCATAAAACACATTGAGTGTTTCACACCGGAGCATCGGCTTCTTTCTGTCGTCCGAGATAAATCTCGATCACGCGAGGATCGTTTTGAATATCCTCGACGAATCCCTCGCACAGGACGGTGCCTTCGTGCAGAACCGTGACCGTTTTCGCGATTTGCCTGACAAACTCCATGTCATGTTCAATCACGATCAGGGAATGCTTATGCGTCAGCGATTGAAGGAGTTCGCCGGTCTTTTCCGTTTCCTGCTCCGTCATGCCCGCCACGGGTTCATCGATGAGGAGTAGTTCGGGGTCCTGAAGAAGGACCATGCCGATTTCCAGCCATTGTTTTTCGCCGTGTGACAGTTGGCCGGCAAGCACGTCAGCCTTATTCGTCAATCCGATGACCTCCAAGGTCTGGGCAATTTTATCAGACTCATCGGAATTTAGCCTGGACAATAAGGTGGCAAAGACTCCCTTGTTCTTTCGACGGAGCGAAAGGTCCAGGTTGTCCCACACGGGGAGGGTCGTATAGACCGAGGGGGTTTGGAATTTCCGGCCGATGCCCAAGGCCGCGATGTCATTTTCCCGGAGGCCGATCAGGTCCGTGGCCTGACCGAAAACGACGCGCCCGGATATGGGTTGTACTTTCCCAGAGATCACGTCCAATAGCGTGCTCTTGCCGGCTCCGTTAGGCCCGATCACCACTCGAAGCTCACGGTAATCTACGACCAGGTTGAGCTTATTCAAGGCTTTAAACCCGTCAAAATCAACCGTCACGTGGTCGAGATAGATAATCGACCGTTGGTGTCTGGACCCTATGACCCTTCGTCCGTCGGTCTGTTCGCTGGGGGCTGGAACGTACTCGTCCATGGTACACGATCAGTCGGTCACGGCTGCCTTTTCGATTTTCGATTTCCCGAAAGGAAGCATCGAATAGGCTTTCTTGAATATTCCCATGATACCTTTGGGGAAGAACATGACGACGGCGATAAAAAGCCCGCCCAGGAAAAAGGGCCAGAGCTCGGGAAAATGGTTGGTCAACGTGCTGCGCATGTAGTTGACGCCCGCCGCTCCGATGATGGCTCCCGATAGGGTCCCTCGTCCTCCCACGGCCACCCAGATCACCATCTCGATCGAGGGGAGGACTCCTATCTGGTTGGGTGTGATAATCCCGACCTGCGGGACGTAGAGCGCGCCGGCGAGACCGGCTAACCCGGCGGAGATCACAAACACAAACAACTTGTAACTCGCGGGCGAGTATCCGGAAAAAAATACGCGCTGTTCGCAATCACGAATGGCGATCAACACGCGTCCCGCCCGGGATCGGGTGATCCACCGGCAGAGAAGGTAGGCCAGGCCCAGGAACAGGATGGTCACCATGTACATGACGAGCTGGGTTGCGGGGTCATTCAACGAAAACCCCTGAATGTGCTTGAAGTCGGTCAAGCCATTCGTCCCGCCCAGATTGGTTTCATTCCGATTGAAGACCAACCAGGCAACGAGCGCGAGCGCTTGGGTGATAATGGAAAAATAGACGCCGCGAATCCGGCTGCGGAAAACGAAGAAACCGAAGATCGCAGCGGCGGCCATCGGCACAAGGACTATGGCAGCCAATGAAAACGTCAGACTGTAAAAAGGTTTCCAAAACCAGGGAAGCTCTTTGACCTGGTTCCAGACCATGAAGTCGGGAAGGGCATTGCCATAGACGCCCTCCGTTCCGATTCCCAACATCAGGTGCATCCCCATGGCATAGGCCCCAAGCCCGAAAAACACACCGTGGCCCAAACTCAAGACGCCGGTATATCCCCAAATCAGATCAATCCCCAGGGCCAAAATGGCAAACGCAAAAAATTTCCCCAATAGATTCAGGGTAAAGTCGGACACGTGAAAGAGCGAATCATCGGGCAAGAGATTGAGGAGAGGTACACCCGCAAAGAGGAAGACTCCCACGACCCAGAATGCGGGACCTGCTCCCATGTGAGAAATCACGCTTGAGAGGCAGGTCGCGAGGCGGCCTCGTGGATGCTCAGGAGTCAAGGTGTCGTCCCTTCAGTGCAAAGAGTCCGGAGGGCCGGACCTGGAGGAACAGGATGATGAGCACGAGAATGATCACTTTCCCATACACGGCCCCGAAACCGGGTTCCAACAATTTATTGAGTGTGCCGATGCCGAAAGCGGCGGTAATTGTTCCGGCGAGTTTCCCGACACCACCGGCGACGACGACCATAAAAGAGTCCACAATGTAATTCCGCCCGAGTTCGGGATCCACGTTTCCGACCAAGGTGAGGGCGCTGCCGGCCAAGCCTGCCAAGCCCGAGCCGAAGGCAAAGGTATAGGCGTCCAACTTCCTGGTGGGAATGCCCAAGCAGGCGCTCATCTCGCGATTTTGTAAAACGGCGCGTACCCGAAGACCGATGCCCGTTCGAAACAAGAGTATATAGATGCCGGCGACGCAAAAAAGGGCCAGGAAGATGATGAAAAGCCGGTTGTAGGGAAGTTGCACGCCGACCACGACCTGCGCGCCGCCCCTGAGCCAGCTTGGGGCCTGGACTGCCGTGAGATCTCCGAAGATGAGGCGGGCGGTTTGGATCAGGACGAGCCCGACTCCCCAAGTGGCGAGTAACGTCTCGAGGGGTCTTCCATAGAGAAATCGAATGAGCGTGCCCTCCAGGATCCATCCGATGAAAGCCGCGACGAAAAAGGCGCAGGGGAGAGCCAGGAAGAAATAATAATCAAAGAGGTGTTCGCCGAGGTACGCTCTGAATCCTTCCTGCACGACGAACGTGGCATAGGCTCCGATCATCATCATTTCGCCATGCGCCATATTGATGACACCCATGAGACCGAATACAATGGCCAGTCCCAGGGCCATGAGAAGCAGAATGGATCCAAGACTCAGGCCTTGCAGCAGCATTTCGATGCCTCGTGTGACGTCCTGCCATTTCTGTATCCGGCGACTCGCTTTTTCCGATTCGTCTTTTAGTGCTTGCTGTTCGAGGTTGCCGGCCCGTTGGTTTGCAAAGTCCTGTAAAATCGGAAGAGCTGCGGCACTGCGCATGTCACCCAGCTTCTGAATGGACGCGAACTGCACTTGTGGGTCGGCGCTTTCGAGGTTGAGTAGATGAATGGCCTCTTCCAGGTCGTATCGAACCCAGTGCTCTTTCTCACCGGACAACGCGTGCTTGAGGATCGGTAACGCTTCCGGCGTGCCTCGTGCGCCAAGGTCTCTGGCCGCGGCCCGACGGTCCTCCTTGTCCGGACTGGCCAGCCCCGCTTTGTTCTTGAGCAGGTTGATGACGGGCTTTATCAGCCTCCGGACGCGCCGGTTCGTATTCGAGCGAAATTCTTCAAGTTGAGGAAGCAGGGCGGGATCGCCGTTTTTCAAGAGATAGTCGACCGCCAGTTTTTTTTCAGGCCACGGGCCTTCAATGAGCGAGGTCATGGCCTCTTGCATCGTCATGATTTCGGACGATGCCGGGGATGATTCCTGGGCAATGGCAAGGCTCGACACGGACCCGGAAAAGAGCACCAGCCACGCGAACAAAACGGGCATGAACGATCGTTTCATGATGTTGCGTTTCAGGAACCGGATATCCGGCTCATCGTGTCTGACTTTCATGGCTCGGCAAAAGCGTGGCGGGTTCAGGATCATGAATCGACCCTGAATCCGCACCGTTTCACGCCTTCTTGTACGTGCCTTTGTGATTGACCCAGTCACACCCTTTATCAGGGCTGGTATATTCACTCCAGGGTTCCGGCCGCACGAGGTCCGTTTGCGAAATGATCGTAAATTGTCCGTTTTTGCGAATCTCGCCGATGAGCACCGGCTTGTGGGTATGATGGTTGACCGCATCCATCTTCTTCTTGCCGCCGGGTGCATCGAATTCCAACCCGTACACGGCCTTTCGTACGGCGTCCACGTTGACCGCGCCGGCTTTTTCCACGGCCTGTTTCCAGACGTGGACGCCGAAATAGGCGGCTTCAATCGGATCGTCGGTGACTCGTCCGTTCCCACCCGGCAGTCCGTTCTTCTGACAATAGGATTTGAAGTCGGACACGAATTTCTTGTTTCCCGGCGTGTCAACGCTCTGATAATAATTCCAGGCAGCCAGATGTCCGACTAACGCGGTCGTGTCCATGCTGCGAAGTTCATCTTCGGCCACACTGAAAGCCATGATGGGAACGTCTTCCGACCTGAGGCCCTGATTGGCAAATTCTTTGTAGAACGGCACGTTGCTGTCCCCGTTGATCGTACTGATCACGGCCGCGTCTCCACGACGGGAAAATTGCCTGACGTTGCTGACGATGGTCTGGTAATCCTGGTGGTGGAACGGGGTATATTCCTCACCGATATGTGAAGCGGGCACGCCCTTGGCGAGCAGCATCGCCCGCAAAATTTTGTTCGTCGTCCTGGGATACACGTAATCCGTTCCCAACAGGTAGAATTTCTTGTAGCCTCCACCTTCCTCGCTCATCAAATAATCAACGGCGGGAACGGCTTGTTGATTGACGGCAGCTCCGGTATAGAACACGTTTCGCGAACATTCTTCCCCTTCATATTGCACGGGATAGAACAACAACCCGTTGTTGCTTTCGAACACGGGCAGCACGGATTTGCGACTCACGGATGTCCAACAACCAAACACGGCGGCGACTTTATCGACCAGGAGAAGTTGTTTGGCCTTTTCCGCAAACAAATCCCAATTCGAGGCGGGATCGACGATCACGGGCTCGATCATCCGCCCGAGGACACCTCCCGCGGCGTTGATTTCTTCAACCGCCATCAACACCACGTCTCTCAATGAAACCTCGCTGATGGCCATTGTGCCACTCAAGGAATGCAGCACGCCTATCTTAATGGGTTCTTTGTCTGCGGCATAGGACAGCGCGTAATTCCCCAGGTTGCCCAGAAGCGCCGCGATGCCGAATCCTGCCGCGGTCTTCCCGGCGTCCGTGAAAAATTGGCGCCGGCTTTTCTCAGGTGTCTGGTCGAGCGGGTTCTCTGCCTTGTTGTCCATGGTTTCGGAAATACGTTCTTTCGGTGAATTCATGTTTTGCGTCTCCTTCAATGTATCATTGGAATGTTGGCTTGCCATGTTGTCAATACATCAAGTTGTCGTTAGATCTGCCACTGAAGGGCCAACTTGATGACGCCGACGTCGTCACCGGTGACACCTGGCGTCCAATTTCTCCCTTTCGTGGCAATATCGCCATATTGATAAAACAGTGAAATCTTGGCGTTGTGCCCGTCGATGATGTAATTCGTGCCGAATTCAATTTCACTCCGGCTGGTGCTGAAGTCCGGATTATTCGCCGTATACCGGACATAGGGTTGAAATTGTCCGATCCCTAATTTTTGGGGAAAAAGGTACAACCCCGTCGCCGTCCAGGAATCTCCGTCGAACAGGCAAAAGCAGCCGGGGCCACCTTCGGTCAAAGCTTCATCGAAAGTAGCCTGAGACATTCCGGTATCAAACGCTTTATATTCTCCTTCAAAGGTCAGGACGCCCTTGTTCGGCAGGACTTTTTCCATCAGGAGATCGGTACTGTAGCCTGTGAAATCCGATTGATTGGCGGCTGTGCCGGCCCCGTCTTCGTGGTGTTGCAAGGCGAAAGCCAGGGTCAGGATGTCTCCCCCTTTACCATAATAGGTGCTGCTGGTGTAATAGCCCGGGTTTTTTTCCACGTCCCAGAAGTTGTAGCTCACGCGACCCGCCCAGAGCAGGTTGTCGCCCGTATTCGGACGTCCAGCCATACCCGAATGATCGACCCCGTCAAATACCCCGACGACGTAGGTCAGCCGCTTGTCCTCGAAAAAGGCGCCCCAGAGGTTGACCCCGTCGTCACGGCCGAACCGGCCCGCCACGAAGTTGCCGAAGTCAGACGGGTAGAACGGCGTCTTATTGAAATCAAAGGTGTTTTGGAAATAGGGACCGTCGAGTTCGGCGCGATCCGACGGGACCAATTGCCGGCCCGCCCAGATGTTGATGTACTGATTGAACTCGAATTTGCCGATGGCGTCGAGGACAATCATCGTGCCGCTGCTGTTGTCTCCGAGGCAATTCGTACAGTCCGTGTTGAATTCAATTTTCAGGTACTTGTGGAATTGCCCGTTGACGTAGAGCCGCATATTCTCCAACCCGAAATGCTTGCTCCAATTCTCGCCATCGGCGGCACCATCCTCCTGTGCGAAGAAATGCACCCGTGCTCCGGCGCCGATACTGAGCCACTTGTCATCGCCGAATTCGAGTTTCGGACCGGCCAATGCGGGTACTGTGAACAACAACATCACGAAGAAAATAATATTGAATGTGGTGTATTTGAGTATATTCATGGACATATTCCTTTTTCATTTTCAGAATCAATTTTGCAGAGTTAAGAACAACGCAAAAACAAAGAAATCAGAAAATCATCATTGAGGGTTTCGGCAATGCGGGAAACACCGTTGTTTTCTTGGGAACCGCGAATCCTCCGTTTGGAGCCCTCTTTTTGCCGTCATCCGTGAGATTGACAAAAAAAAACGCCCTTCTGGTCCGAACCACAAACCAAAAGGACGTCAATGTCCTTACTCATGTTCTATAGGCTGGTCAGGAAAACCTCCTCGTTTTCCAACCGCGCCATCTTATGGTTGAAGGCTTATATCGGAATGGTTTTTAAATGTCAAGACTCAAGACAAATGGGAAAAATGCATTGCCTGTCCGGCTGCGAACAGTATTAAGGATGTTCTTCTTTTTTGAACCGGCCGGTTACGATGATTTCCTCTAACGGGCGCCGGTCGTTTGGCTGCTCTCTCTCTTGAAGGTGAGTGGGCAGGGATTCCTTGGGTGCCCGCTTTCCTATCGCGATCATGGCCAGGACGTCGTAATGGTCCGGTACGTGCAGTGCTGTTCTGGCCTTCTCGTAATCGAATCCCTGCATCCCGTGCACGACGAGTCCTCGTCGTGTTCCCTCCAACGCCAGATTTTCCCACGCCGCACCGGCATCGAAGGCATACGTGGCGGCGGGTTTGTCATTCCGTTCAAAGAGCTTTCTGGCCGTGACGACCACCAGAACGGCGGCCTGCCGAGCCCAGACTTTATTGCCTTCGGCCAGCAAATCCACAAACGTGTCCCAGAACTTGGTTTCTCGCTTCGCATAGACGAATCGCCACAGTTGCGCATTGTTCGACGACGGAGCCCAGCGAGCCGCTTCAAACAGAGGCATAAGCTCGCCATCGGACAATTCCTCACCGGTCATCGATCGGGGTGACCATCGGTTGACGATAAGGGGATGAATGTCATAGTTCGGCTTTCGCTGCTCTCGTACTTCTTCCGTCAGTGAATCGTTCATGTCATGTTCCTTTCACGTGCCTCTGTTTTCCTTCGCTGCCAGTCTGGAATAAGAAAGCTTAACCTGATTCTTTCAGTCGATCCAAACGTGCCTGGTCCACGAAGACCCACAAACTCTTTTCCTGGGTCACCGTGACAGATCCGGGTTTCGCGCCTTTTGGTTTCCTGACGTTTTTCCTCAAGGTATATATGACTTCGCCTTTTCCGCTTTTTCGTAAATCGCTGTAAAACAAGGCCAGGGTGGCGGCATCCTTCAAAGCTTCAGGCGGCACCTGCTGCTTCTTTTCCAGTGTGATGACCACGTGCGACCCCGGGGTGCCCCTGGCGTGCAGCCAAAGATCGTCGGGCTTGGATACCTTGAAGGTGACGGCGTCATTGTCTTTGGCGGTTTTCCCGACCAGGATGGTATGTCCTTCCTGGGAAGTAAATTGCCGGTAGGGGACAGCCGGTTGCCTTTTGGGCTTGGAAGGTTTTGGTTCGTGCAGTGGAGCCTGCGGGTTAGATCGCGCCGATACCTTATCAATGCTCTGTAGGTCGGCCACTTTTCCGGTTTCCAAGGCCTGCAATTCTTGTTGGAATTTTGTCAGTTCGGCCTTGGCTTGCTCAAGCCGGGGCACCAGGTTCTTTTGCGCTCCGGTAAATTTACCATGTTTTGTGAAATAGTCTTTCAGGTTCCCGGGTCCGTCTTTTTCAGGGTTTAACGGAAGCGTGAGTTCGGGCAGGTTTTCATCAAAGTAATCAACGACGGTAATGTGTTTCAGCCCTCTTCCCAGGGCAGAGACGTGGTTTTTCAAAAGTTCGCCGTACCGTCCATATTCACGATAAGCATCGACTTTTTCAAAATCCTGCGTCAATTTCGTTACACGTCGCTGCAATTTTTTTACGTGTTTGCGTACATGCGCGATCTGCTGCTGACGTTGGACTTTGATAGACTCATTCAGTTCGGACGTGGAATATGACGCTTCGATTCGTTCGGAAACGGGGAAATCTATCCCTTCGGCCGTATGGTCGCGCGTGAGTGATTCCTGTGGCATGTCGGCATTCCAAGGGCAAGGCGCGAGGGTAAATGGTTGTCCAACGGGCTGTTGACTTGGTTTGAGGGCACGGAGCACCGTGGTCCGGTCATCCAGGACGAAGATATTGGCGGAACGTCCGATCAGTGCGACGACCAAAAGGAATATGCGCTCACCTTTCTTGAGTTCGAACCACACGATGCGGTCGTCTGGCGTTTGGGTGAGACGATGTACTTGTGCTCCCAGGAGATGGGCACGTGCGTATTGACAGAATGATGGAGGCGTTGGCACGGATGGAACCCTTTGACTCAGGACATGCAAGCGTCCGTATCGGGAATGGACTGATAGCAAAATCGAAAGAGAACGCCCTGGTCGACGCAGAGAAAGGATGATCGTATCGGGTGCCGGCTGTTGGATTTTTTGTATGAATCCGCCGGCACAAGCCGGTGCCATCTCGGTCACAACGGCGATTACGTCATCAAGACTCAACACGAATCGGAGATGGCGGCTTTCAGGCTGGCCGTGAATCGGCTGACTCCGCGAATCATTTCGGGAGAATGTTGGAGTTCTTCGATTTTACGGACGAGGGCGCTCCCCACGATGACGCCGTCGGAAAAGGCCGCGATTTGGCGGGCATCGTCGGGTGAGGCAATGCCGAATCCCACGGCCACGGGTTTCCCGGCTTTCTTTTGGAGCGCGCGCACGTTGCGTTCGATGGAATCCTGATCTCGCAGTTTCGCCCCGGTGATTCCGGTGATGGACACATAATAAATGAATCCGTTGGTGTGTTTGATCACTTCGGCTTTTCTCGCCGTGGTGCTCGTCGGTGCGAGAAGAAAGATCAGGCACGGGCCTTTGTCGGCGGCGGCTTGTTGCAGCGTGCCGGCTTCTTCAGGAGGCATGTCCGGAATAATGACTCCATCTACTCCGGCTTGAGTCGCTTCGTGACAGAATTCCCGTTCCCCCATGGCCATAATGGTATTGTAATAAGCCATCAGAATGAGCGGGACCTGGGTCTTGGTCCGCAAGGACTTGACGGTCCGTAAAATGCCGCGGAGCGAAGTGCCTTGTCGCAGGGCCCGTTCAGCGGCTTTTTGGATTACGGGTCCATCGGCGATCGGATCGGAAAACGGTACACCGATTTCAATCAGGTCGGCTCCGGCTTTCTCCAATGCCACCACCAAGGCTTCCGTATCGGCCAATGAAGGATCCCCGGCCATGAGATAGGGGATCAGTGCTTTTTCCCCCTGTTGGCGGAGCCGGTCAAAGGTGGCGGTGATACGATTTGATGGAGTAGCCATGTGATGAAGCTTACAATTGAATGCCGCGCATCTGGGCAATCTGGGTGACGTCTTTATCCCCGCGTCCCGACAGGTTCATGATCAGGATTTGGCTTTTCTTCATTTTCGGTGCCCGCTTCATGACTTCGGCAACCGCATGTGCGCTTTCCAGGGCGGGGATAATCCCTTCTTCCCGGGACAACAGATCGAAGGCTTCCAGGGCTTCCTGATCGGTTGCCGAAGTATACTGAATGCGACCGGAGTCATGGTGCATGGCGTGTTCGGGGCCGACCGCGGCATAATCGAGTCCTGCAGACACCGAATGTGTGCTGCTGACTTGGCCGTGCCGGTCCTGCAGCAAATAGGTCATGGTTCCGTGCAGGACGCCCGGCACTCCGCCGGCAAATCGAGCGGCGTGTTTACCGCTGGCCAAACCCATTCCGCCGGCTTCCACCCCGACCATTTGAATCCGGGCATCCTTGATGAACGGGTAGAACAGGCCGATGCTGTTGCTGCCTCCTCCCACGCAAGCCACCAGGCAATGAGGGAGCCTTCCCTCCGCGGTCAGGATTTGCCGTCGTGTTTCCCGGCCGATCACCGATTGAAAATCGCGGATCATCATCGGATAAGGATGCGCCCCCAGCACGGAACCCAGCAGGTAATGCGTAGTGCGCACGTTCGTGGTCCAGTCACGCATGGCCTCGCTGATGGCGTCCTTGAGCGTTCGACTGCCCGCGTCCACGCCCGTGACTTTCGCTCCGAGCAATCGCATGCGAAAGACGTTAAGCGCCTGTCGCGCCATGTCTTCCGTGCCCATGTACACTTCCGCTTCCAGCCCGAACATGGCGGCGATGGTTGCGACCGCAACGCCGTGTTGTCCGGCACCGGTTTCCGCGATGATGCGTCGTTTCTTCATGCGTTTCGTGAGCAACGCCTGGCCCACGGTGTTGTTGATTTTGTGCGCGCCGGTATGACAGAGGTCCTCCCGCTTAAGATAGATCTTGGCTCCACCCAGCGTCCTCGTGAGTTGTTTGGCGAAATAGAGGGGAGTCGGACGCCCCACGTATTGTCGTAAACAGTCGTGGAACTCTCTTTGAAAACTGCGGTCTCGGCGAACACTCGCATAGACCTGTTCCAGTTCGAGGATGGCCGGCATGAGGGTTTCGGGAACGTATTGCCCCCCGTATTTGCCGAACCGGCTTTGTTTAGCGGGATTGCGTGCCATGACGTTTTATTGCCGTTTCAAAGAAGTCGTCTTCCTCTTGCGTTCGTTGCCCATGCTTTATGTACGTTTGGCTCTACCCCACCCGCATTCCCTCTTCGGAAATGCGCCCACTTACAAAAAGGAGGCGCAAGACCATGCTTCTTTCCTGGTTCCCCTCTTTTGTAAGGAGGGGATAGGGGAGGTAGAGCCGTTGCCTGAGCGACAAGGTTTGGATCGAAATATACCGGCTTGATTCAGGAAGAGACAAGTTTGACGGCTTGAATAAAGGCTGTCACCTTGGCCGGATCTTTCTTGCCCGGACTGGCTTCCACGCCGCTGCTGACGTCCACGCCATAAGGCCGGACTTTCCGGATCGCCTCTTGGACGTTATCGGCAGTCAGTCCCCCGGCAAGCAAAAAGGAAAAAGACCGGGCGGCTTCCGCGGCAAGATCCCAGTCCGCGGTTTTGCCGGTTCCTCCATAGGCCGTCGTGGAAAAGGCATCCAGGACGAATCCCCGAACACGGGACCGGCCCTTGTACTCGGCCATAGCGAAGAGGGTATTGCGGTCACGAAGCCTGATCCCCCGGATAACCGGGCGCCCCAGCGATTCACAATACTCCGCGGATTCGTCACCATGAATTTGCGCGAGCGCCAACCCGCAGTCGTCCATGGTCTTACGGACCGTGTCGGGTTCCGCATTGACAAATACCCCGACGGGCAACACGAACGGCGGCAAATCGACCACAATGGATTTGACCACGTTCAGATTGACGTTGCGCGGGCTTTTTCTGTAGAAGACGAATCCGAGCGCATCAGCCCCGGCGTCGATGGCTTGCAATGCGTCGATGGGGTTCGTGATCCCACAGATTTTGACTTTTGGCAGCGTCATGGCTTGAAAGCGGAAAGAGGTTGTTAAATCCAGCGGGTTTCTTGAGCGGGCCGTCCGGCTTGATTTTCCTGCTCTTCCGTGCCTCGCAGGTCTTGAATTTTGGCGCCGATGTCGTCGGCGCGAACCAACGATTCACCCACCAGCATGGCCTTCACTCCAGCCTCGATAATTTGCAACACGTCCTCGCGTTTGTGGATTCCACTCTCACTCACGATGACTTTCTCTGAAGGAATCCGGGGGGCGAGTCGCCTGGTCACCGAGAGATCGGTCGAAAAGGTTGTCAGATCCCGGTTATTGATGCCGATCAGGGCCGTGTCGGGAATACGTTCCAGGACCATATCGATTTCCGATTCGTCGTGCGTTTCCACCAGCACGTCGAGAGACAGGCTTTTGGCCATCGCATAGAAGTCTTCGAGTTGAATCCGATCGAGGGCTGCCACGATCAGCAGAACCGCATCGGCTCCATAGGCTCGTGCTTCATAGAATTGGAGGCCTTCGATCATGAACTCCTTGTTCAACGCCGGCAGTCCCACGCGATCCTTGACTGACGCCAGGTGGTCCAAATGTCCCTGAAAAAATTCCTGATCGGTCAGCACCGACACCGCTGCCGCTCCGTGCTTTTTATACGCGCCGGCAATCTCGACCGGGTCGAACCCGGCTTCAAATTCCGGACGCATCAGTCCCTGGCTGGGTGACGCCTTCTTGACTTCCGAAATCAGGGCCGGGCAGTCAGGCGTGCAGGCTTCCTCCAAGGCGTTGATGAAGCCCGACGGCGCGGGCCGGTCGACTATTTTCCCTTTGAGTTCGGCGAGGTAGCCGCGGCTTTTTTTGCGGCGGAGTTCGGCCTTCTTGTGTTCCAGGATGCGACCCAGGATCATCCGGCGGCCTCATTCGAAAACCGGACAAGTTTCTGAAATTTCTCGTGCGCGGCACCGCTGTCCAATGCATTCGCCGCCTGGGCATACCCTTCCTTCAGATTCTTGGCTTTCCCGCCGGCCACGAACGCCGGGGCGGCATTCACGAGCACCACGTCCCGTTTGGCGCCACGGTGTCCTTTGAGAATTTCCTGGATAATGGCCGCATTGTCTTCGGGATTGCCCCCTTGCAGGTCTTTCGGATTCACCCTGGTTAATCCGAAATCCTCAGGCGCAAGGTGATAACTGGAAATTCGTCCGGCCTTGCCTTCGGATACGTAGGTGAAATCGGTCAACGTGATTTCATCCAAACCGTCTTTTCCATGAAAGACGAAACAATGCTGGGTGCCCAAGCGGACAAGGACTTGGGCCAGTTTTTCCGTCAAGGCCTGATCATACACTCCTAAAATCTGGATGCCGGCCCCGGCGGGATTGGACAAGGGGCCCATGATGTTCATCAACGTGCGGACGCCCATTTCGGAACGAGGTTTGGCGCAATGCTTCATCGCCCCGTGATAGAGCGGCGCGAACAAAAAGCCGATTCCGATGTCATTGACGCAGGCTTCCACGCGTTCAGGGGGCAGATCGATTTTGACGCCCATGGCAGCCAGTACGTCCGCACTGCCGGACCGCGAAGAGACCGACCTGTTTCCATGCTTGGCGACGGTGATGCCGCCTCCGGCCACCACGAACGCCGTGGCGGTGGAGATATTAAAGGTATTGGATCGATCGCCGCCGGTTCCGCAGGTATCCACGACCTGGGGATCGCCCACGTGGATTCGCACGGCCATTTCACGCATGGCTTTGACCGATCCCGTGATTTCTTCGACGGTCTCGCCCTTCATTCGAAGGCCCATGAGGTAGGCGGCAATTTGGGATTCGGAGGTTGCGCCCTGCATGATTTCAAGCATGACGTCATTGGCTTCTTTCTCCGTGAGATTGACGCCGTCAACCAATTTTGCGAGAGCGTCTTTGATCATGGCGTCGTCCCTTTCCCATTACCGGAGCCCGGTGCAAGAAAGTTTCGCAACAGATCCATGCCGGATTTCGTGAGGATCGACTCCGGGTGGAACTGCACGCCTTCCGCACCGGTCGGAAGATGCCGGAGCCCCATGATTTCACCTTCCTCGGTCATCGCCGAAATTTGAAAATCGCCCGGCAAGGTGTCCTGATTGACGATCAGAGAATGATATCGCGTGGCCTCGAACGGGTTGGGCAGACCTTCAAAAATCGTTTGATTGTCGTGCTTGACCAACGACGTTTTCCCGTGCATCAAACGGTCGGCGCGGATGATTTCACCACCGAAGGCAAAGGCCAGGGATTGATGCCCGAGACAGACGCCCAACAGCGGAACGCGACCGGCAAAACGTCGAATCACCTCCACGGAAATTCCCGCTTCGTTTGGCGTGCACGGACCCGGAGAGATGACAATGCGTTCCGGGTCCAGTTGCATAATCTCATCCACCGTGATTTTGTCGTTTCGATAGACTTCAATATCGGCGCCAAGTTCCCCCAGGTACTGGACCAGGTTGTACGTAAATGAATCATAATTGTCCATCATGAGTAACATGCGCTTATTCCAATCCCTGCTCGGCCAGTTCGATGCTTCGCATCATGGCGCGGGCCTTGCTACACGTCTCTTCGTATTCCTTGGTCGGATCCGAATCGGCGACGATGCCGGCACCGGCTTGAATAAAGGCGTCCCGGCCTTTAATGACGATGGTGCGAATATTGATGCAGGTATCCATATTGCCCGAGAAACTGAAATAGCCCACGGCGCCGGCATAGGGGCCTCGTTGCGTGGGTTCGAGTTCTTCGATGATCTGCATGGCTCGAATTTTCGGCGCGCCCGAGACCGTGCCGGCCGGGAAGCACGCCTTCATGACGTCATACGCGTCTTGTCCCGGATTCAACGTGCCCGTCACCTGTGAGACAATGTGCATGACGTGAGAGTATCGTTCGATTTTCATGAAGGGTTCAAGCGTCACCGTGCCCGTTCGGGCCACGCGCCCGACGTCGTTCCGGCCCAGATCGACCAGCATGACGTGTTCGGCGCGTTCCTTGGTGTCGGCCAGCAGTTCTTCGGCCAAGGCCTGATCTTTGGCGACCGTGGCCCCGCGCTTTCGTGTGCCGGCGATCGGCCGGACGACAACCTGGTCGTCTTCGCACCGCACCAGGATCTCGGGGGAGGATCCGACCAATTCGACGCCTGCCACTCGGAGATAGAACATGTACGGCGAAGGATTGATGACCCGTAACGCGCGATAGATTTCCAGGGGAGACGCGTGTATCCGGGTCTGCCATCGTTGGGAGACCACGGCCTGCACGACATCGCCGGCCTGGATATATTCTTTGGTCCGCATCACCATTTTTTCAAAGGTGGCCTGAGTCATATTGGAAGTGAAGCGCGGGACGTGCCGGCGTGCGGAAGCAGACGGGTATCGCAAGGGGGTCTTGAGCTTCGCAATCATTTTCTCAATCCGGGTCGTGGCATCCACGTAGGCGGCCCTGACGTCCGATTGCCTGGAAGAGGCAATATGCGCATTGGCCACGACTTTAATCGTGTGTCGCACGTTATCGAAGATTAGAAGCGTGTCCGTGACGAAGAAGGCCAACAGGGGCAAGCGGGCGGACTCCTTGGGATACTCGGGAACCGGTTCGAAAAATCGCACCACGTCATACCCCAAATAACCTACGGCGCCTCCGACAAAGCGCGGGAGGTCGGGCACAGGAACCGGCTGAAACTCGTCCAACATGGCCCGGATATGGGCTAATGGATTCTGCCCCAACGGACGTGTCTCGGTTCTGCGTCCTTTCTTAATGTGGAGGGTGCCGCCGTCTTCCCAGAGCACTTGCGTGGCCCCGCTGCCTAGAAAGGAATACCGCGCCCAATTCTCGCCGCCTTCGATACTTTCAAACAGGAAAGCCGTGTCGCCGGCATTGATTTTCGAAAACGCGCTGACCGGCGTTTCCCGGTCAGCCAGGATTTCGCGATACACCGGCACCAGGTTCCCCATCGTGGCCAATTGACGGAATTGAGCCAAACTTATTGAATAACAAGGCTTTTTCATGACCGGCACGGTATCATGCAGTTTCAAAACAAGTCAATGAAACGTAGCGAGGAGGCGGTTTATCTTGTCTTCATGGCTATGGAGAGCAGCACCCTCCATCTGCTTTGACAGGGAAATGCTCAGTCGACAGAATTGTCAATGGTTACTCATGCCCCCTCACCCCAGCCCCCTTCGACAAGCTCAGGACAGGCTTTCCCGCCAGGGGAGAAGGATATTGGGTGGCGGAAGTTTTCGTAAGGGAGGACGTCGTGTGTCGTTATTGAAAATTACCAGGTTGGGTCATCCAAACATTCGCCAGGGAGCGGAGCCGGTTTCTTCTGAAGAATTGCGCTCACGGGAAATTCAGCGACTGATTGACGACATGGTCGAGACTATGCGTGATGCCCATGGCGTGGGCATTGCCGCGCCGCAGGTTCACGTGTCCAAGCAGATCATCGTGATCGAAGTGTTGCCGGACAATCCGCGGTATCCGAGTCAACCGGCCGTTCCGCTCACGGTGTTGCTCAACCCCGCTATCACGGATCACGCGGAGACCATGGAAGAGGGTTGGGAAGGATGCTTGAGCGTGCCGGATTTGCGCGGGCTCGTGCCGCGTTGGACTCGAGTCAACGTTACCGGCCTCGATCGTGAAGGCCAATCCGTGCAATTGGACGCCGAAGGGTTTTTCGCCCGCGTGATCCAGCATGAAGTGGATCATTTGCAGGGCCGGGTCTTCTTGGATCGATTGCCGAACCTGAGCACACTCACGCATTTGCGCGAGTATGAACAATTCTGGAAGAGCTAAAGGAGTTGGTGGTCGACGGCTACAGTCATCCAACTTGCCTTGAAAGACCCGGCCGGCGAGGACCGGAGGAGAATGGCCCTCGCCTGATAATATAGGGGGTCGCCTTTCGACCGGATGGGGCAGGGATGATGTATGGCCCCAAAATAACCTTCTTATTGCTCAACAGTCGATTCCGATCTGTCCCGACCGGCAGTTCGTCACCGTCTTTGGATCGGTTTACGGGAGGCCCTTATAAATGTCGGGGTTCTTCTTGCCTTTCACCTTCAGCAGACCCAGCGCGCCTTTCTCGATGCGAAAGATCGAATGGTCCACTGAAACATAGGTGCCGGGTACTTCCACGGTAAATTCCACGATCGTAGACCCCGCAGCCGGCACCAGCGTGGTTTGCACGTTCTCCAGGGGGGCGGTGGTGAGAGAACCTTCCGACCAGACCTTGTCGAAGATTTCGCCGATGATGTGCCACGACGACACCAGGTTGGGCCCGGCATTGCCGAAGAATATCCGAATCTTGTCACCGGCATTGGCCGTAAGTGGCGTCTTGACCAGGGAGCCGGCCATTCCGTTAAAGACGACGTAGGTGGGGTGTTCGGCGGACCCCTTCTTATGATCGAACTCCAGGACGCCGCCCTTGCCTTCCTTAGTGTAGAAATCGCTCTGGAGGAGATAGAATTCCTTGTCCACGGGAGGCAGGCCGCCCTTCGGTTCCACGAGGACCATGCCGTACATGCCGTTGGCAATATGTGCCGGGATCGACGGCGACGCGGTGGCGCAATGGTACACGTAGAGCCCGGGATTGATGGCCTTGAAGCTCAGCCCGGTTGTCTCCCCCGGTTCGGTATTCAGCATCGCGGCGCCGCCACCCGGTCCGTTGACCGCATGGAAATCGATATTGTGGCTTTCGGTGCTGTCCTTGCCGTTAGTCAAATGGATTTGCACGGTGTCGCCGACCCGAACGCGGATCATGGGACCGGGCACCGTGCCGTTGAAACTCCAGAATTTATATTGCTTCCCTTCTGCGATCGTGCCGACGTATTCCTTGGCTTCCATATTGACCACGACCGTTGCCGGCTTGGTGCGGGTGATGGGCGGAGGAACGTTCGGCGCCGTCGAGAGTTTGGCCTTGATGGTGTCCGCGGATGCCATGACCGGACTGCCGGCCAGGCACAGGGCGACTATCCAGGCACTACGAATCCCTGCCTTGCGAAAAAATCCTTGCTGCATCTTCAACCTCCTTCACGTGATGAATAAAAAGTTTTGCCTTACTGACTGTTGATTTCGATGAATGCCTCTCACGGGTTGTTGCTACGACGGCAGAGGCATATTGGTGGGTACATCCTAAGTAAGGGGCAAAAATTATGGCAGTTTTGCGGGCAAAATAGATTGATGTAGATCAATTCCCGTATCTTTTTTGTCAAGTAAGCGGCCAAAAGAGGAGAAAGGGAGGAGATAAACGATAGAACCGGTCATTCAAGAAGCGAGCTGTTTCAAGGCGTCCATGTCGGTGATGATCAGCTTCTTGCCAGGCTGGGTAAGAAGAATGCCCTGTTCTTTCAATCGGGTCAAAATACGAACCGCGGTCTCCTCCGTGACGGCAATCATATGCGCAATTTCCTGCCGGGTGAGTTGGATCCCGATATAGACGCCTTCTGGTTCCTTCTCGCCGAGTTTTTCGGCGAACCGCAATAATAGCGCAGTCAGGCGGGTTTCGGCGGGATCGAGGGCAAGGCTTTTGGCGAGGTCTTGCGATTCCTTGAGGCGGTTCCCGAGATAACTGATGACTTGCATCGTCACGGGCGGGTGTTGGTGCAGGCATTCGAAATAGATTGCCCTGTTGAGTTTCAGAACGGTGGTTGGGCCCATGGACTGCGCATTGCCGGGATGGACCGTATCTCCCTCAAAGGTGACCGACTCGCAGCAAAACATCTCCCCTGGCAGCAGGATCTTGAGAATCAGTTCATCCCCTTGGGGAGTGTACTTCAAACATTTGATCGCTCCCTGTTTCAAGAAATAAAACCATTCAGCCTTATCGCCCTCCCGAAAAATAAACTCACCTTTTTCATAATGCTGTTCGACCAGCTTGGTCATGATGTCTTGGAGTGTGTCGTCGGGAAGGAAGGAGAGGAGAGGAACAGTTTTCAGAAGATCGAACTCATCCATGTCGGTGCTTTTCCCGGATCGTCTTGAAGGCATGTTTCAGGATAGTCCAATGGACTCACGTACAATATCAGGCTTGCCCGAAGACGATCTCCGGAGAGCATGGTATAATACTTCGTTCGAGTAAGGCAATCGGGTTGGGAACGGTGGAGACCAAGCTGGAAAATTCACGCATTTGCTGAAGGGATACCCACACCATCGCCGGCATTCTGAACAAAGTGAAGAATCTTTCCCTCAACCGCCGTACGTTTCAACGACGAGATCCTTTGCCTGCGGCTCAGGATGACAGACCGACCACGAGTATTTGATGAAAATCGTCCGGTTTCAAGATTTGGCAGGTAACGTCCACTATGGCGAGTGGATCAAGGAATGGTCGGCTCTGCTCATCGAAAGAATGGTTGACGAAACGTCCCGGGTCACCGACCACGTTGTTGCGATTGACAAGCTCCTTGCTCCTGTCGAACCTCCGAGCATTCTGTGCGTGGGTTTGAATTACCGGCGGCATGCGGAAGAAACGGGCGCAAAGATTCCCGAAAACCCCGTGTTGTTTATCAAGGCGGTGAATGCGCTTTCCCATCCCGGTGATCCCATCGTCATTCCCAAAGTCGCCCCTGGACAGGTCGATTGTGAAGGCGAATTGGCGGTAGTCATTGGAAAGCCCGGGAAGAATATTGAACCGCACCGGGCCCTTGACCACGTGCTGGGATACACGTGCGCCAACGATGTCAGCGCCCGGCGTTGGCAAAAAGAGGGCGGGGGTAAGCAATGGTGCCGGGGAAAGTCCTTCGATACGTTCTGCCCTCTCGGCCCCTGTTTGGTCACCCCCGACGAGATACCGGATCCCAACAATCTCAAGATCAAAACCACGCTGAATGACAAGATTATGCAGGATTCGACCACTGCGGACATGATTTTCGACGTTCCAACCTTAATCAGCTTTTTGAGCGAAGGGACGACGTTGTTGCCGGGAACGGTTATCCTGACGGGGACTCCGCAAGGCGTCGGGTTTGCGCGAAACCCGCCGGTCTTTCTCAAAAAGGGAGACCGGGTCGCCATTGAAATCGAACGAATCGGCACGCTTGTCAGTCCCGTTTCCGAGGAAATGTAAAAGGGGTGGCGCATGCCACTGAACGGTTACGGCCGGTTCGTCCGGGCGGGCGGGTCCAGATAGTTGCGTGCTTGCCAGACGAGTATGAGCACGGGCAGCCCCAGCAAGGCGGTCAGCATGAAGAAATGTGAATAACCCAGACTATCCACAATGGAACCCGAGTAGCCCCCCAGGATTTTCGGGAACAGGGTCATGAGCGAGCTGAAGATGGCATATTGCATGGCGGTGAATTGGATATTGGTCAGACTGGAGAGGAAGGCGACAAAGGCGGCGCCGGCCAATCCCGCCGACAGGTTATCGACGGAAATGACCAGATAGAGCATGCCGAGATCGTGTCCCACCGCGGCCAACGCGATAAACAGGAGGTTGGTGGCGGCGGACAACAGAGCCCCGAGCAAGAGAATACGGATCACGCCGTATCGGACGGACAGGAGACCTCCCAGAAACCCGCCGGCAATGGTCATGAAGAGCCCGAAGGTTTTCACGACACCGGCGATTTCCGGCTTGGTGAATCCCACGTCCTGGTAGAACACGTTGGCGATGACACCCAAGACAATGTCGGAAATACGGTAAACCCCGACCAGCAGCAACAGCAGTAACGCGGAGTTCAGCCCATATCGCTTGAAGAAGTCTTTCAGCGGGGCGACGTAGGTATCCTGCATCATCTCCCGGCTGACGATACCGGTGCGAATCATGAATGAGGCGATGACCCATGCCGTGGCCACGCCCGTCACCAATCGCGCCGTTTCGACCAGGAACCTCGCGCCGGCTTCGGCACCGAGTACGCCGGCCAGCGTGTGGCTCAGCTTAGCCGCCGGTCCGGATGAATAGTAGAAGATCAGGATGAATCCGCTCACGGCGGCGACAAACATGAACAGAAACCTCACATAATCTCCGGTCGCCCGGGGAGGCATGCGCGTGGTACGGATGGGTGGTTCGGCAATGACCAGCGTCGTGCATACGCCCACCGACATGGCCGCGGCCATGATGAGATAGGCCGACTGCCAGGCCTGATAGTCATAGGCACTCATGGCCGATCCGAAGTCGCTGGCCAGGAACAACGTTCCCGCCCCCGAGGCCAGCATCCCGATACGATACCCCGCGATATACGTGGACGCCATCAGGGCTTGGAGCGAGACGTCCGCGGATTCGATTCGGTAAGCGTCCACCACGATATCCTGGGTGGCGGATGAAAATCCCAGCAGCACGGCGGCCAACGCCATCATGGTCAGGCTGGTGTGTCCCTGGGCCGGATCAATCAGAGCCATGCCGACAATCGACGCAATGATGGAACCTTGCGCCAGCAGCAGCCACCCGCGTCGCCGTCCCAAGCTCCGGGTCAGGAGTGGGAGGGGTAAGGTGTCCACGAGGGGCGCCCAGACGAATTTGAAGGAATAGCCTAACGCGGCCCAACTGAAAAAGGTGACGGCCGAACGTTCGACTCCGGCCTCACGCAACCACAACGACAACGACGAAAAAATCAACAGGAGGGGAAGCCCGGCCGAGAAGCCGAGAAAGAACATGGTGAGGACCCGTGGGTGCCCGAACGACTGCAAGGAGTGTCGCCAAGGGTGGGAGATCGCGTTCATCGTTTTTCAATACAAGCCGTCTATCGTGATGCCCGGTTGTGACCGGGGCGTCTTGCCCGGTAGTCTGCCATGCTCTACTATTGGGCGTCCATAGAATAGAGAAGCAGGATGTGAATGGAGAAAGGGCGTGATGACGAAATACACCGACTTCATCAATTATCACCTGTCGATGTTGGTTGATGAGACGCGGACGGGTGCCTACAGTCAAGCGATTTCCCGTGTCGTGAAACCGGGTGACGTGGTGGTGGACGTGGGGTGCGGGTCAGGCATTCTTTCCTTCTTTGCGTGTCGCGCCGGTGCCCGTCACGTGTATGCCGTGGAGAGCGAGGCCGTGATCAATATTGCCCAACTCGTGGCGGAGAAAAACGGGTTTCAGGATCGGATCACGTTTTACAACGACGCGTCTTTCAACGTGGAGTTGCCTGAACCCGCGGACGTGATCGTCATGGAAACGATGGGGACGTTCGGGTTCGAGGAAGGCATTCTCGGTTCCCTGACCGATGCACGGGATCGTTTTCTCAAGAAAGGCGGGAGGCTCATTCCTCACGGCGTGGACCTGTTTCTTGTCCCCGTCGAACTGCCGCAATTTTATGAACACGTGGTCGATTTTTGGGTCACCCGCTGTCAGGGATTCGACTTCTCCCCCGTTCGTCACTTGACGGTGAACAACTTTCATCCGCTGAAGCTCCATGAAGGAACGTTTCTTGGCGATCCCATGCGCGTGCAAGAAGTCGAATTCGGGAAAACGACGCAGGCGGAAGTCAAGGCCGCCTTCTCCGTCTCTGCCAAACGCCGGGGCTGGTTCCATGGGCTGGCGGGTTGGTTCAGCGCCGAATTGATCCCGGAACTGTCCATCTCCAATGGCCCACGGGATAAAGCCTCTCATTGGGGGCTGGCCTTTTTCCCCATCGATCGTCCCGTTTCCGTGGATCGCGGCAACCGCATCGAGGTGGAAATGTCCTCAACGGGAAACGGGGAGTATTGGCATTGGAACATTTCGGTGAACGGGCTGCGGTTCGAACACTCCACCTCCAAAGGGTCCCTGCCTTCTGTTTCAAAACACCCGATCTCGTTATCCGGATAGCGCCGTTACTGAATGGGAAAGGAAATCACGATCCCACCCATCACGTCCCCCAACTTATAGTCTTTTTTGTACGAGAGAACGTGTCCATTGTGGCAATTGATGCAGGACACGGACACGGCATGGTCGGCGTACACGGCTTTGAAAAACTTTTGCGTTCCTCGCTGAATGACGCCGGTATAGGGACGGCTCGGGTCTTCCAGCACGGCGGTCAATCCGGCTTTTTCGAAGTCCGTGGTGGGTCCGTTTTTCTCATAAATGGGGTGTAGGCTGGCCAACCGGAATTGGAGGCCCAGGCCCTGCTGCTCCACGTGCAATCCTGACAGCAACAGCATTTGAGCGGGGAGGGGCAATGATTTCGTTTGCTTCCAATATTCCCGGGAAGTCACGACCTTGTGCGCTTCCATCCGTTCGACCACGTGGGTCGTATACAACGTGCGATCCGCTTGAATGACGGCGTGAATGTAATCGGCCACCACGCGTGGGGGAACGCCGCCGGCCGTGGGTTCTTCACCGGATCCTGCATGGAGGGGAAAGGCGAGCAGCGCGAAGCAGGTGATTCCGAGGACTGTTCCCATGGATGATTTGTTCATGGCCACACCTCCTTGGATGAGAACATGATGACTCGTATCATCCTCCTTTTGCCTGGATGAACTCAATCAAAAAAGAACTGGTGGGGCACTTCTGGCGATAAAACGGAGGACGATCGAGGGCGCAAGACGCACGTCGGGAAAAGAAGATTTCCTGAAAGGGGAGCGGTGGTGAAGCGAACGGTTATGGCCGGCTGACGATCAACCGTTGGCCGATGGAAATAATATTATCGGTCAGGTTATTCCATCGCTTCAATTGATCAACGGTCACGCCATGCGTGCGAGAAATCCGGTAGAGGGTATCTCCCTTGACAACGGTGTAATAGGTTGGGGTTCCAAAGCCGCCGGCACCGGTTGTCCCCATGTCCATGCCGGTGGCCTCGGTTTTCTCTATGCCCAATTCGTTGAATTCCGACTCGTCGAACGAAAAATCATTTAGCTCGAACTCCGAGAGTGCAGGGTCGGAAAAAGACATATCGGGTGAGATCTCCATATCTCCTGAATCGCCGGGCATGGTATTGGCCGGCGCAGTTGTCTGCCGGCGGGCCATTTGATCTTGAAGGGAATCACGCTCAGCGCTCAGTTCACGGTTTTGCGATCCCAACGTTGAGATTTCCTGTCGAGCTTCTTGCAAGCGGGCGTCGAGTTCGCCCGTACGCTGTTCCTCTTGTGCCAACAAACGTTGGAAGTTCAGGGCCTTCGCCTTTTCTGCCTCATATTGACCGGAACTCACACAGCCCGTCACCAGGGCTGCACTCATCAGGGACAGTATTCCAAACCAAAGAGTCCATTTGGTTGAGGATGAGCCGAGGTTGTGTTGGTGGCGTGCTCCGGGCTGAGGGTTTGGAATCATCGTCAGGCTCTCTTTCTGGATTCATCCATGTAGGTTGGTGCGGAAAACGTATCTGTAGATGGTTAGGCTGGAATAGCGAAACAGACCATCATATTAAGAATAAAAGGAGAGCCCGGAAAAGTCAAATGCCGGTCAAGGCAAGCAAGGTCACTTCGGCTCTACGCTATCGAGCAGATTCCTCAGTTCTTCATCGCTCACAAAAGGATCGGACAGCGATGGTTCGGGAAGCGGGCGATCCTCGGAGGGGGCGGGGTCGTTTGAGAGAGCCGGGGAGTCCGGAGCAGGTTCCTGTTCCGGCTGGCTACTGCTTTGCTCTTTCATGGCATTGAGATTAGCGGTCAGATCACGGTTTTGCGATTCCAACGCCTCGATTTTGTCCTTCGTCTGCTTCAATTGGGCGTTGAGTTCGTTGAGTTCCTTGTCCTTTTGCGCCAACTTGGCATCCAGTGTGTCTCCGCGTTTTTCCTCTTGCGCCAACAAGCGTTGAAAATTCAAGCCCCTGACCTTTTCCGCCTGATATTGCTCTTTACTGACGCATCCCGTCGAGAGAACGGCGCCCAGCAAGAAGAGTATTCCCGCCTGAAACGTCAATCGTGTTGAAAAGAAGCGAGGGGCGGATCGGCGAGGCACTCCGGGCTGAGGTTTTGCAATCATCATCAGGCTCTCTTTCCAATTTCAGGGTCGGTCTAGGGACGAGAAACGATAGATTCTCAAGGTCGGCTTGGCAAATAAGAATAGTGAGAGACGCTCAGGAATGTCAAATGCCGGCACCGTCGGACCCTCTGGCATGAGTCATTGCATGAAAAGAGTCAACGACACTTCGACTTGGTCATTCCGGGAATGAACATCTAAAAAAGCAAGTCGGTTGGATTAGCCCTTCGACTACGCTCAGGACAGGCGTGGAGTAATCCGACATATCGTGTCCTCGTCAAACGGCAAAGCTGTCAGGTTACGCTTCGCCAACCTGACCTACGGGCTGCTTAGCCGCTTGAGGGCAACAAAGTCCTCCGTCGCTGGTTGAACAGGAACGTTCATTGACCCTCAAAAACGCCTGTGCTAGCTTGTATTTGATTGCAAACCCGGGTTTTCCGAAAGGCCGCCTACCATGTCTCCTAGCTCCGAACGACACCCTGAACAGCAGAGAATGATGCAGGTCGAGGGGATTTCCCTGCGCCTGGCCCAACCCGATCCTTCACAGCAGGAATGGATCGGCGATCGGGAAGTCCTTCAACAACTTCTCGCGTGCTGGCTCGTGGTGGATGAAAAGGATCTTCCGCTGTGCCCGCGAATCATGGGCCAACCCGGCATAGGCAAGACGACCCTGGCCACGTCCGCCGCGCGGGAGCGGAAACAGGACTTCTATATCTATCAATGTACGGCCGATACGAGGCCCGAGGATTTATTGATTACGCCGGTGATTGCGGAAAGGAGCACGATTCAGTACCAGGCCTCTCCGCTGGTCACCGCGATGTTGACCGGTGGAGTCTGTCTGTTGGACGAGGGCAATCGGATGAATGAGAAAAGTTGGGCGTCCCTCGCACCCCTGCTCGATCACCGTCGCTCGGTGGAATCCGTGGTGGCCGGTATCCAGGTCAACGCCCATGCGGATTTTCGGTGTTGTGTGACCATGAACGAAGATGCCTCCACGTATGAAGTGCCGGATTATATTCTTTCGCGGTTGCAACCCAGTTTGAAACTCGAGTTTCCGGCCCATGACCACGAGTTGGCCATCCTCCACTATCATTTGCCGTTTTCCCCACAGGAGATTCTGACGATTACCGTGGAGTTCCTGCAAAAGGCTCATCGACTCGATCTCGGCTTTTCGGTGAGGGACGGCATTCACCTGGTGCAGTATGCGCTCAAGCGGTTGGCGCAGGATCCGTCGCACCCCCTCTCCCGCGATGAGGTCTGGCGGGAGGCGCTCATCAAAGTCCTTGGTGAGGAAGCGCTGGATCTGGAGGCGCTCGCGCAGCAGCGAAACCGGGCCGCCGGCGAACAGGCGTTTCCCAGGGGATTGGGTGATTTCTTTTTTGAACCCGATGATCCGCTCCATCCCGATAAATAAGCGTCCATGAGTGCCGTGTCGCCACAGGACCACGCGGTGTTTCGCCTCTCTCCACGCCTGTACGTGGTTCCGATCCGTCACGGCAGCGCCGACGTGGCCCGGGCCGTTCGAGAGCTCTCGTTGGCGCATCGGTTCGACTGCGTCAGCCTGCCGTTACCGGCGTCCGTCGAGGAACCGGTTGAGGAAGGGATCAGGCGGCTGCCCGTCGTCAGCGTCGTGGTGATGCCGGAGCCGGACCGTGATGAACGTTCTGCATGCAGTTACATTCCGGTTGACCCTTGCCAACCGGTCATCGCGACGATTCGGATGGCCATGGAGGAGGGGATCGATCGCGCCTATCTTGATCGGGACGTGACCGTCTATGAAGCAACGGAATATCCCGCACCCGATCCCTATGCGCTGAAAAGCGTCTCCCTGGCCGCCTTCTCCGGGGCGACGCTGCCGTTTCTGCCGTATCCCAAACCGCAAAGCCAACGCTGGTCGCGTCTGAAATGGATGGCCTTCAAGTTGCACGAACTGGAGTTGGACTATCGCTTGATCCTGTGCGTGTGTTCCGTCGAAGATTGGCCCTGGTTGCGTTATGCCTACCAGAACCGGTGGCCGTATGAACGTCCCGAACCCCTGGAAGGCCGCCCGGCGCTCCATCCGGTCGAACCTCGCACGTCGTATTTCCTGCTCTGTGAATTGCCCTTTCTGACGGAACTGTTCGAGCGGAGACGAGCCGAAGCCCGTTCCGACGTCCATTTATCCGTCGACGGGATCAAGGAACTGCTGCTTGAAACCCGGTTGCGATGGCTTGCCACGCGACCGGCGCATTTGCAACAGGAATCCAATTGGGTGACGCCTCAGTTGCTCCAGATGTACCTGCAATACGTGCGGAATCTTGCGTTGGGCGAACACCGGCTGACGCCGGATCTGTATACCTTGGCCCTGGCGGCCAAACAATTTGCCGGGGACGAGTTCGCGGTGACCTTGCTCGAAACGGCAAAGAGTTATCGGTACGAGCCGGACGAGGCATGGCGCGTAACGTCGCAGCCGCATGCCGTCGGCCTGGGCTTGCTCGAATCTTCGGAAGGCCGCGTCTCCATCGCGAAGAACCGGTTGGGCGGCGCACCGGTCTCATGGCGAACGTTGTCGCTCAAACCGCGGCAGGACCCGGGTCAACGACGTCAATGGGCCTATCGCTGGAGCCCGTTGGGTCAGTGTTCCTGGCCGCCGGAAGACAATCGCATCGAAGGGTTTACGACCCACGTTCGTGAACAAAGCAAAGCGTTGCTTGGTGAAGATCTTGCCCGTGTCGATAAATTCACGACGTCGATTCGCGACGGCATCGACATGCGGGAAACCCTCCGTCATTGGAATCCCCGGAAGCCGTCGCCCGACATTTACGTGAAAGAAATCCCCCCGTCCCGCGGTACCGTGGAAATCGTGGTGTTCGTCTTCGAGGTGCCGGCGGACTCCGGGAAATTTTCGTGGCGGGCGACGTGGTACGCGGAACATGCCGAAGAGTCCACGCTCTGTTTTTACGCCACACCGTTTCTGGAAAACATGGTTGGACCGGGGATCGGGCAGTCGCAATACGGGGGCGCGCTGTTCCTGTTTCCACCCCGGCCGATTCCGGATATTTGGGAAGATCCCCGGCTTGATTTTGCGCATACTCTGGAGGAGCGGCTGATTGCCGGCGCGTCGCTCCATTCCTTGGAAAAGCATGTCACGCTCGTGAGTCCCGTTCCGCCCCTGGCCCGGTGGAAACAGATTGCCGGAAGATTCGAGCGTAAACTCATTCCGGTGTCCCTGTCACGGTTTTCCGGGCAGACGGTCGCCCGCTTACGACGATTTCACGTACTCAACGGGCACGAGATCCGCAGTTTCGCCGGTCAATTCATTCAAGGGTAGGTGCAAGTCCGGGACCGTACCGGGCTTCGGCGTGCAACCATGTCCCCACCTGACATCCCTTCCAAGCTTCAAGAGAGAATCGACGAATTGCGCAAGCAAATCCGTCACCACGACCATCTCTACTATGGTCTCGGCGAACCGGAGATTTCCGATTCCGAATACGACAAACTGTTCAAGGGCCTTCAGGATCTGGAAGAGCAATTTCCTGACTCGGTCACCCCGGATTCGCCCACGCGCCGAGTGGGTGATGTGCCTCTCGAACCATTTTCGAAAGTGCCGCACGATCGTCCGTTGTTGAGTCTCGATTCGGTCCTGGTCCCTGATGACGTCTATGCGTTTGACAAACGCGTGAGAAAAGAACTCGACGTCGACCGGATCGAGTATGCCGTTGAACCGAAATATGATGGGTTGTCGGTGGTCGTCGTGTATGAAAACGGGACGTTCAGCCGTGGCGCAACCAGGGGAGACGGGCAAACGGGAGAAGTGATTACGCCAAACCTTCGATCGATTCTTGCCCGGTTGGATTGCCTGGAGGTGAAGGGAAACAGACCGCGGCGAATCGTCGTCCGGGGCGAGGTGTATCTGCGGCTTCCCGATTTTCAGGCCCTGAATCGCCAACTCACCGAGCAAGGAGCAAAGACGTTTGCCAATCCCCGTAACGCCGCGTCCGGCTCACTCCGGCAACTCGACGACCGGATCACCGAATCCAGACCCCTGGCGCTGACCTGTTACGACCTGATGGTCTCCTCCGATCCTTTGCCGCGTACGCATTGGGAGACCGTTTCCGTACTCGAAACATGGGGTTTACCCGTTCCCGATCTTGCGCAACGACAAGTCTGTCACGACATCGAGGAGGTCATTGCCTTTCATCGCAACATGATGGAACAACGAGAAGACCTGCCCTTTGAAATCGATGGCATCGTGGTGAAGGTCAATCCCCGGGACTGCCAGGAGCAACTCGGCGAAAAATCCAGAAGCCCCCGTTGGGCGATCGCCTTTAAATTTCCGCCACGCAAGGAATTGACGACTGTCCAGGATATCGTCGTGTCGGTGGGGAGGACCGGGGCGTTGACGCCCATTGCCCTCTTGGCGCCGGTCGAAGTCGGAGGGGTGACGATCAGCCGGGCGACGCTGCACAACGTGGAAGAGGTCTCGCGCAAGGACGTGCGGGTGGGGGATACGGTCAAGGTCGAACGGGCCGGGGACGTCATCCCCGATATAGTCGAGCGGATCGCAATTCCCGGTGAACACCGCGGCTCACCGTTCGAGGTCCCTCGTGAATGCCCGGTGTGTCAATCGGCCGTGGTGCAGGAAGGGCCCGTCTATTATTGCACGGGGCAAACCGTCTGTTCCGCACAACTGAAAGGAGGCATTCAACATTTTGCTTCCAAGGGCGCGCTCAATATTGAAGGCTTGGGAGAGAGAACCGTCGCGCAACTTGTCGACAAGTCCTTTGTGAAGGATTTCTCCGACCTGTACCTTCTGACCAAAGATCAACTCCTGAGCCTGGACGGATTTGCGGAGAAATCAGCCACGCAATTGCTGTCGGTCATTCGACAAAGCAAAACTCCGTCATTGGAACGGTTTCTCTTCGGGCTCGGCATTCACCACGTGGGGCAGCACGTTGCGCGGATTCTAGCCTCGCAGTTCGGTTCGCTGGAGACGCTGTCGGCCGCGACCCGGGAGGAACTGGTCGAGATTCACGATATCGGTCCTGAAATTGCGCAGAGCGTGGTTCACTTTTTTGCCGAACCGCGAAACGTGGACGTGCTCGATAAGATGAAAGCATCCGGCGTGGCCGTGCAATCCGCTCCCCGTGCGGTGAGCGGGCAGGGCGCTCCCTTGCAAGGGAAGAGTTTTGTGTTCACGGGTGGGCTGGAGCATCTGAGCAGGCAGCAAGCCGCACAACGCCTGCAAGTCCTGGGAGGAAGGGTCAACTCCAGTGTCAGCAAACAGACCGCGTATGTGGTCGTGGGAACGGCTCCGGGATCGAAACTGGACGATGCGAAGCGTCTGGGCGTCGCCGTGCTTGATGAGGCTGAATTTCTCGAGTTGCTTCGGACCGCCGGCGACGATTGAGTGGAAAGACGAATTCTGCCGGCGTTATTCGGATGAACCAACCTGGGCGGGTTCCGGTTCTTCTTGGGATACGTCCTCAAGTTTGCGGATCTGGACGCTCTTGATGGATCGGTTGTCGGCATCCCGTATGGTCAGCAAACAACCCGACACGCGAAGTTCCTCCCCGACCGCCGGGATATGGCCGAGGCGCTGCTGGATGAGCCCGCTGATGGTGTAGAAGAGGACGTCCTCGTCTTTATCCAAGGCCACCTTCAGAAATTCATTGATTTTGCGGACTTCCGTTCGCCCGCTCACCAGGATCTCATTCTTGCCGACCCGCTTGATCAGTTCCTCGGTCACGTCCGTCTCGTCGAGAATGTCACCGACGACCTCTTCCAACAGATCTTCCGTGGTCACCAAGCCCATGATCCCGCCGAATTCGTTCACGACGATCGCAATGTGACGTTTCTCCTGCTGGAACTGCTTCAACAGATCACCCACGGGTTTGGAAATGGGAATGAAGAGTGGCGGGAGGGCTAAATCCTTGAGCCGGCTGGTGCGATTTCCTTGGGCCAGTTCGATCAAGGCATGGGTACGGTATAGAATACCCGTGATGTTGTCGCGCATGCCCTCATAGACGGGAATCCGTGAATGTTTGGTATTGAACAAGTCTTCTTTGGCCTCTTCCAACGTGAGATTGCTGTTCATGACGACCGAATCGATTCTCGGGGTCATCACGTCTCTGGCCGTGAGTTCGGTGAATTCGAAGAGGTTCTTGATCATCTCGACCTTTTCGGTGTCGAGTACCCCGGCTTTACCTCCGGCCTCGATCATGATCTTCAGTTCTTCTTTCGTCACGAAGGGGACAGTCAGCCCCCGTCCTCCGGTCAATTTCAAAATCAGCGGTTCCAACAGGAACAGAACCGGAGCGAAGAGTTTCTCGAACCAATAGATCATGTACGCGAAGAATTGGACGGCGGAGGGTGCGTACTTGGCGCACAGGGTTTTGGGAACGATTTCTCCGAAGATCAGGACAAACACCGTCAACCCGCCCGTCGCAATCGCAACCGCTTCGGAGCCGAAATGTTCAAAGGTGACCATGGAAATCAGCGCGGCGGCCGTCAGGTTGACGACGTTGTTGCCGATCAGGATGGTCGAAAGCAGTCGCTGGGGATTCTGTCTGAGGAAGAGCGCCAGTTTTGCTGCCCGGCGGCCTTCTTCCGACATGGTTTGCAAGCGGGTTTCCGGAAGGGAAAAGAATGCTATTTCCGCTCCTGAAAACAGGCCGGAGAACACCAAACAAATCACAATGGCGACGTATTCCATGGGATCAGATCAGAGCAAAACCCTAGTGGGGGGCCATAGGGCCGCAAAGCATAAAGAAATCAAGCCCTTTGATCGGTCGCGATCCTGTATTGGGAAACGGGCAAAGAAAAACGGAGAAGGAGGGTAGGGAATATTGCGCTGGTGACGGAAATTTCGTCTGGGACCGTCGTCATCCATTGGATGTCAAGAATCCTAGCACAAGAGTTTATTCCGTATCAACAGAGTACCGGAACTTTTTTTGTAAACCTAATCAACCGAAGCACGGCCGTTTCCTTCAATTCCCTCCCTTTAAGGAGGGGCGAGGGGCGGTAGAGGCATGTGTCGCCCACATTATCCCTATTGTGAAGCCAACCGGTCGAACTTGTAACTCTGTTTACTCAGAACGGGAAAGACCGTAAAGATCGGCGTGCTGTACGGAATGAAGCCCGTGTCCGTTCCAGGGCTCAAGGTCAGATGGAGATTCACGAAGTTAAAACTCAGCCCTTCCTGCCAGGGTTGCGATTGGGCTTCCGCATAGGTCGGGACTTTATCCGAGGCGTACGAGCGGGTCATCAGCCCCGCGCCGCCCTGAAGCCCGTATTCATACAGGTCCGGGGCGCCTTGGATCAGGACGGCCACCTTGGAGGCGTCGAACCAGACTTTAAAATTGCAACTGACCTGAATGAACGGCCCCAGGCTGCCGGTATGTTCGAGTACGGCGAGCGGGTAGGCGTATTCCGGCGGCACGTCTCCGGAAGCGGGAACGGCCGTGGCGGGAAATTCTGAATCCTTGATGCCGGAGAAGGAGACGAACAACAAATGCGGGTCATCCAGGGCAATGTCATAGACCTGCCCGTCGTGGTAACTGCACAGTTTTCCCATCTCATACCGGAGCGGATACGAATAGCCCATCTTTGCGTAAAAAATCCGGATGCCGGCTTCGAGTGGATCATCGGGGCGCCGGCTGATCTTCAGGTCGAAGGGGAGCATCATATGAAACCCGTTCGTCCGGACGGCCATGAAGGGAGCGCAGGCGCCGGGAAACTCTTTATGCAAGGCCTCATTCTCCGGTTCGAATCGCTTGGGCGCGCCGCCGAAATGCTGCGCGGTCTTAGCCTCCTTGGTCAGTCGATACTTGTTTTGGTAATACGCGCCGGCGCGCTTCTGCGCCAAATCCAGAAAATACTCGGGAAGATCCGTCTCGACGATCAACGTGTGACGGTCGATGGACGCATTCCGTGAGGATTTCATGGCGTCGTTGTAGATGGCCAACTCGGCAGTGGTCTTCTGAATGTCATGCTCCAATTCCGTGTCCAGCCCGGGGTCAAAGAACCGCGTGGTCGAGAGAAGCTGGCGTGCCTTTTGCAGTAATTCCAATTTGAGCGAATACCGTTTCGGTTCCGCGGCAATGGCTTGGGTGGTCGCGATAATCAGACTGAACTGTTCTTCCGGAGCGATGCCGAGTGCCGTCAAGTCCTGTTCGCGGATAAACGCGATCGCCAATGGCCCGAACGCTTCCTCGCGCCGGAGGCCGAGCGTCAGCAGATAATTCAGATATGAGCGGGCTTCATCCTGGGTCATGGTTGGAACTTTCGGTCATGCCTTCCTGTTTCCCCTCCTTTGTAAGGAGGGGTAGGGGAGGTAGAGACTGTGGATGGAGAGAGCTTTTGCGGCAATTCTAAGGAAACCGTGTCTGTCAGGACAAGGGGAAGGCCAAGCCAGTGGAGAGGCCAAGTCGGAAGGGGAGGGCCGGACGAGACTTACTTGCTGCCCTTGAGTCGAGTGGGGTGCCAGGATTCACTCGATTGCGAAAGAACTCAAGTCTCAGTCAAATGTCTTCATCCGCCTCATCTTCGTCGTAGTAGTCGTCACCGTCTGCGATGAGATCGTCCGAGACGGGGGCCACTTGCTCTTTCGAACAAAACGTTTTGCCGGACAAGTCTGGCGTATCCCATCCCAAAGCCAGGGCAGGAACACCTGTCAGTACTAAAAGCAGAAAAAGGTTATGGAAATTATTGACCTGTTTAGTAGTGCAATATTACGCTAAATTTGCACTAATTTGGGGAATCATGTATTTAACTTGACGCCCGCCTTGTAGTCTGCTACGTTCTCCCTGTTCATCCAAGAAGGTTGCCCGTTTGTCGGGTCGCCTGTGAAATACAAGAGCCGTGTTCGCTGTGTCCTGGTGGCCACCAGGCCGGCGAGAGGCCTTGCCAACCGGTAAATACGCAGGACGTCATTCGCCTTCTTGGATGGGCCGGCCCGGCCTTTATGCCGGTGTCGCCCATTCATCTTTCCCAATACTCTAAGGGGTACTTCATGAAGGTTTTCTTTTCAATGGTGGGCTTTGTGTGCATGCTGGCCTCCACGGCCCTTGCACAAGATGGACACTGGTACACAGGTCTGAAAGGTGGGGTCAATGGTGGCGCAGATGCGGATGTCACGGGATTCAATGTACCAATCTCCATTAGCACGGAGACGGGAGCGGCGGCACTCTGGACCGTGGGCTATGCCCGCAACCAATGGCGCGTCGAAAGTGAATTGTCCTGGCGACGGAACGATCTGGATCAGGTCTCGGGACCTGGATGGTCGGTTTCTGCCGGGGGCACCCTGAGAAATTTCGCGTGGATGGTCAATGGAATCTACGAGGTTCCCATGACCAACCTCTTTACCACGTTTCTTCTCGGCGGGATTGGCTTGGCGATGGTCGAGGGTGAAGTCACCAGTGTCGCCGGAGATGGCGTGGCGGTGGACGACGACAAGACGAGTTTTGCCTACCAGGTCGGGGCGGGGGTGGAATACCCCTTATCCGAAGACTTTGCCCTGGAAGTGTCCTACCGTTTCTTCGGTACCCCCACGGTGGCATTCGATGCCGTAGACGTAAACAACACCCACCACGGAGGGCTGGTGGGCCTCACGCTAGCGTTTTAGCAGTTCCCCCTGCCGAGACCGACTGACTCCTCGGTTCGGCACAGCGGCCCTGCTCTCAGGAGTAGGGCCGCTCCCTCTCACTCCACACTCCAGTTTCATTTTAGATGGGTACAGCCGCCACCTTGGAGCCTTGCCACTTCTGCGGTTTCCTCCTCAATGGCATTGAGGGCATCCCAGGCGGCTGGCAATTTCATGATCTCCAACGGAGTAGGACGCCGGAACACTGCCATGCTTTGCGCCACTCGATGGGACGTGCGCTCACTGAGGGCTTGCAGGTTCTCAAAACAGGTTTGACAAACACGGACGACTGGTTTAGACTGATAGGTGGAATCGGGCATGCAATACCCCCTTTCCCCCAAGTTTGCGGCTTGGGAGTGAGTGTGCGGATATTCAGTTGTTAAAACGCCGTTGGCACTATTGCTAGCGGCGTTTTTCGTTATAGCACACTACGGGTTGGCAAGCAATCGTTTACGCCTTCCCGGTCAACTCCTTGTACGTGATCGTCTTTCCCGGCATCGCGCCGAATAATGCGGCCATCCTATCTACCGTATCCACTTCACAGTTGCCCTCGTTGAGCCGAAACGCAAACTCGTGGGCATAGCGGCCGACGTGCTGGGGGCTGATGTGATGGAACGTGCCGTGGATGCCGCGTTTCAGCAGGGCCCACACGGACTCCATCCCGTTCGTATGCACAAACCCTTTGGCCCATTCCTTGCGTGAATGCCGGACAGAATCATGATGTGAGACGACCTGGTGGAGTCCAGCATAGGCGTTATGCTCATCGGTACAGACGACGCTATCAGGATCGAGACGCTGTTGAATCTCTGGCATGATGCCCGCGGCCGTCGCTTGGGCAATGGGCTTCATCACCGTTTTGCCGCCACGTTGTCGCATGCCTAGGAGGGCCTGCTTCCCCACGGGTCCGGTGCCGGCTTTCAGTTTCTTCTTCTCGTGTTTGTTTTTCTCTAGGCCACCGATATAGGTTTCATCGATTTTGACAATGCCAGACAGCAGGACCGAGCCGGTCTCGCAGGCCGTCCGGAGTCGGTGCATCATGTACCAGGCCGTCCGTTGTTGCACGGCGAGTTCCTTACTCAGCTGGTACGAGGAGATCCCCTTGCGGGCCGTCAGCACGAGGTACGCCGCAAAGAGCCACTTCCGGGCGTCGATTTTGTTGCGTTCGAGTGGCGTATTCGTGAAAACCGTGAAGTAGGCCCGGCACGAGCCGCACCAGTAGGTGCCGACTTTCTTTTGGGCCGTGATCTTGTCGGCCTTCTCACATTTGGTGCAGACAGGGGAACCGTTCCAGCGGATACCCTCGAAGTACCGCACGGCGCTTTCGACCGTGGGAAACCTCGCGCTCAACTGAAACAGGCTTAAGGTGGTGGCTTTACGTTTCGACATGATAGACTCTCCTCGTTGATGATGAAGAGAGCCTATCAGATCAGAGAGGCTTTGTCAAGTTAAATACATGATTCCCCAAATTTACGCAATAAAGAAAAGGAAGAGAAGTTTGGTAGCAGTCCTTCTACGCTATTCACGCTCTTGCACAATTCGGGCCATTTGACGAGATCACTTTGGTCCACGCACTCCAACTACCTGACCTTGATCACCCCATGATCACTCCGGACCTAAGGGAAAAAGCGATGCAGGAGATGGAAAACACCCTCAGACCGAAAGCTGAGGCGTTGCTGGAGCAATGCCGATCCGACCTCCCCAAACGGGTGCGGAGGGTCAAGCGGGTCCATCAAATTGGCTTACCGGCAACGGTCATTTTAGAGGCCGTCAAATCCGTCAACCCGGATCTCATCATCATGGGGGCCCGAGGCCTCGGACCGATCAAAGAACTGGCCATGGGCAGCGTTTCCCATAGGGTCCTTTTACATGCCCCATGTTCCATCCTCATCGTGAAAAATCCCTTGCCCACACTCGAACACGTTCTGATGCCAATAGAGAGCAAGAGCGATGCCGAATACCTGCTTCGCTATTTGTTTTCTCTTCCCTTTGAGACAAAGCCACGACTGAGTGTCATGTCGGTATGGCCTCAGCCACAGTTGCCTTGGCCGGAGACGTTGTCACAAAGCAGATTATTGGAAGAGCGCGCATTGGCACACCCCGTGACATGGCCGAAGAAATAGCGCAACAGGCGAAAGCCAAGCATTTTTCGAGTCAGGCAATCGTGGGATTAGGCGATCCGGCGTTTGCGATTCTCGAGCAGGCCAAAATAATCAAGCCGGACCTGATCATGGTTGGGTCGCATGGTCGCCGCGGGTTATCCAGGTTTCTACTCGGGAGCGTCTCTCATAGCCTGGGTCATCAGGCGACTGCTTCTGTTCTGGTCGTCCGGTCATCCGGGAGTGAAGAAGGTTGTCCTCTGTCGCTATCTGCTACAGAGAAA